>OKSX01001466.1_pt1 | contig 11857 bp, 7 predicted proteins | sample 1606391 | NCBI WGS metagenome assembly OKSX01 (sample SAMEA3879578, study PRJEB24766) | human gut metagenome | biome: human-associated habitat; feature: feces | place: USA | collected 1985/1987
TCTGGGCAGTGAAAACGGCTTCAGTGTGCGCCAAATGATTGACAGTGCAAAGAAGGTTACCGGCGTTGACTTCCCGGTTGTGGAGGAGGAGCGTCGTGCCGGTGATCCCGCAGTGCTCATTGCATCTTCGGCTAAAATTCGTGAGGAGCTGGGCTGGGAGCCGCAGCACAGCAGTGTAGATGAGGTTATCAGCACTGCGTGGAAGTGGCATAAGGGCCATCCGCATGGCTATTGCGGCTAAAAGTAAATAAGTGCATACTAAAAAACCGGTTTCCCTGGCGTTTAAGCCGATAGGGAAACCGGTTTTGTTGTGTGTTGAGAAAGCTTTTCTTAGCAATAACTGTCTAAGCTAAGCAATAACATTGCATAGCAGTCTGCTTATTTGCGTTTGTTGAGGAATTTGCCGATGTCGAAATGCTTGCCGGCTAGCAGGCAATCGATACGCGCGGTAACTACATCGTTATTGCTGAGCTGACGTGCTTTAATCAGCGAGCGGCGGATGGCAGGCGTGATAAATTCCTGTCCCCAGTCATCGACAATACCGCAGGCGATGCCGCGCGGCAAATCGAAGATGGATTCCAAGGCAGCGCAGATAATAGCATCGCTTTCTCCCGGATGTGTGTTGAGATAACGCAGTGGTACCAGCAGGTCGTTTTGTTCTACGCAGTAGCGTGGCAGGTCCGCTTCGATTTGACGCAGCACGCGCTCGGAGCGCTGCTCGCCTTCGTAGGAAAGCAGGTACGGGAACAGCGGTATTTCGTCCGGATGCGCCAACCAAAAATCGAAAAGCCGCGGCCAGACGTCTATATCCAGCTCTACTGCAAGATTGCACAGCTGGTAATCGAGCTTATCGTCCTTGATTAAATCACTTTCTATTTCCGGACGCCAGTCCTTGCGATAGATAATTTTTTCGCAGGCGGCAATCTGTTCATGGCATTGATTAAGAGTGAGCTGCATATGGTTCTGCTCATCGCAAAGCTGCTGCAGCGCCGTAACGTAGCTGATTAAATCAAGTACATCCTCCGGTTTGCTGACATGTGCTTCCGCCTGTTCAATCATACAGGTAAGAAGCTTGTTCAGATGGATATCGCTGATGTTGAATTGCTCTTCGATTACCTCTGCCGGGAAGTGGTTGAGCATAATCAGATAATTGCCCACGATGATGACAGCGCTTTTGTACTGTGCGTAGTTAAGCGGCTGCGCCAGCTGTTCCTCTAAGTGTGTTTCTCTGATGAATTTGACAGACAGCGGCGGATATTCTACGTCAATATCCGGACCGTTCTGCAGCAGCCAGAGGCGTTCCTCCTCATCACGGCAGTGGCAGTCGGTAATGCTGAAAACCCTGCCCCAACCGCAGGTGCAGCGGATAAGCTCCCAGATAGCGTTTTGCGGGTTGAAATTAGTTACGCGGCAGGAATATAAAAAGGCGAAGGTAAATTCTTCGCAGTGTGCTATGCGCAGCAAATCCTGCCACAGCTCCGGCTCCTGCTGACAAATTTTTTCCATGCCGTACATGCCGAAAAGCAGCAGGGCGAATTTTACCTGCTCGCGTCCGTCAGCGTTATAGAAAAAGCGTCGCGCCAAGTCAAAGGCAACACTGTTGATATCATTTTGGTCTAAGGCTTCGATAAAGGGATCGCAATATTCCGCAAAGGCCATGCCCTTCAGTTCATTGTACAGTTTGCTGCGCTGCTGGGTGGTAGGCTCGTTCATATAGGCCTGCAGCAGCTTGAGCAGTACGCTGGCGGATTTGGGATTGGGCAGGTTGCCCATTGTATAGTGAAAGGCATCCTCGGAGCCAAGGGGACGGGGAATTGTGGCGTAGCGGTCATCGCACAGATTGGTAGCAGTAAAGCGGCCATGCTCGTCCAGATGGCTGTTTACGTATTGATAGATTGTCTGCTTCATGTGCTCACCTCGTAATAAAAATATGTATTGCAGCAAATAATGCTGTTTTAAAAAAAGCAAAGAGTAACTATATCATAACATAGAGGAAAAATAATGACCAGCAAAAAAAGTAAGGCTGCTGTAGCAGCGGAAATCCGCCACGGCAGCAGCCTTAAGTTTAAGCGTATGCAATTTACATTTGAGTTTTGATTTCCAGGAGGCAGTCGCCGCTTTCTACGCGTTCGCCTGCAGCTACATGGATAGCGCTGACGATGCCGGAAATCGGTGCCGAAAGCGTGGTTTCCATTTTCATAGCTTCGGTAACAATCAGCGGAGTGCCCTTGGTAACGGACTGGCCTTTTTCTACCAGCACCTTGACAACGGAGCCGGAAAGGGAAGCGCCGATTTCACCCATGTTGCCTTTTTCGGCTTTTTTGCGGGTAACAGTGGTAGTTTTGGCGTTGCGGTCCTTGATTTCGATTTCACGCGGCAGACCGTTGAATTCGAAGAAGACGGTACGCATACCGGCAGCGTTGGCTTCAGAGATGTGGTCCAGCTTGATAACGAGCACTTTGCCCTGTTCAATCTCAACCTTGATAACCTCGCCCGGAGTCATGCCGAAGAAGAAAGTAGGAGTATCGAGAACGGATACATCACCGAATTGGTTGTAACGGTTTACCCAGTCGGTGAATACCTTAGGATAGAGGCAGTAAGCGCTCACTGCTTCGTCCGTAGTAGGTGCTTCCAGTTCTTTGAGCTTAGCGCGTACATCCTCAAAATCTACCGGAGGCAGTACTGCGCCCGGACGCTCGCTGATAGGTGCGCGTCCTTTGAGCACCAGCTTCTGCAGCTTTTCGGGGAAGCCCTGGTACGGAGTGCCGATGCGTCCTTCGAAGAATTCCACAACGGAGGCCGGGAAGTCCAGAATATCGCCCTTAGCGTAAACATCCTCTTCCGTCAGCTCATTCTGCACCATGAAGAGTGCCATATCACCGACAACCTTGGAGGACGGAGTAACCTTGATTAAATCGCCGAACATCATGGATACGCGGTGATACATATCCTTGATTTCCTCCCAGCGATGGATAAGGCCCAGAGCCTGCGCCTGCTGCTTGAGGTTGGTATATTGTCCGCCAGGCATTTCGTGTACATAAACCTCGGGGTTGGGGAAGTTTTCGGTTCTGTCGGCTGCCTTGTAGTAGGGACGTACAGTTTCCCAATAACGGGACAGCTCGTTCATAGCGTCTACATCAAGACGCGGTTGACGTGGATGGCCGCTGAGAGCGTAGTACAGGCTGCTGCCGCTGGGCTGGGAGGTACCGTTGCTCATAGCGCTCATAGCAGTATCTACGATATCAACGCCGGCATCAATTGCACGCGCGTAGGTGTAGATAGCGTTGCCGCTGCCCTCGTGGGTGTGCAGATGGATAGGTACGTTGACGTAGGATTTGAGGCTGCTTACAAGGCGGTAAGCTGCTTCCGGCTTCAACAGGCCTGCCATATCCTTGATGGCGATAATGTTGGCGCCGGCTTTTTCCAGCTCTTTAGCCATATTGATGTAGTAATGTAAATCGTATTTATCGCGGTTGGGGTCGAGAATATCGCCGGTGTAGCACAGTGCTGCCTCTGCTACCTTGCCGCATTCGCGGACGGTGTCAATCGACAGGCGCATATTGTCCAGACCGTTGAGGCTGTCGAAGATACGGAAAACGTCGATACCGTTCTTTGCTGCGAGCTTGATGAACTGCTTAACAACATTATCCGGATAGCTGGTGTAGCCTACTGCGTTGGCACCGCGCAGCAGCATCTGGAAGAGAATGTTCGGTGCAGCCTGACGGAACTGTGCCAGACGCTGCCAGGGGCTTTCATCGAGGAAGCGATAGGCTACGTCAAAGGTAGCGCCGCCCCAGCATTCAAAGGAGAAGAGTCCGGGCAGCTTACCGGCGGTGTCGCGCATAACGCGCAGCATATCGGCAGTACGCAGACGGGTTGCGAAGAGGGACTGATGCGCATCACGGAAGGTGGTGTCGGTGAGCAGAACCTCCTGCTGTGCCAGTACCCATTCAGCCAGACCTTCAGGTCCGCGGGTATCAAGAACGTGCTTGGCACCCAGTGCCAGAATGCCGTTGTAGGGCTTGGGCATATTCAGCGGTGCAAAGTCCGGCTTCGGCTGTACGCCGACGTTGGAATAACCGTTGACAGTAATGTCAGCAATATAGTTCAGCAGCTTGTTGCCACGGTCCAAGGTTTTTTGGAAGACAAACAGCTCCGGTGTATTATCAACAAAGTCGGTTGTGTAATCGCCCTTGATGAAGTGCGGGTTCTGCAGTACGTTTTCCAAAAACTGGATATTGGTTTTGACGCCGCGGATACGGAATTCTTTTAAGCAGCGCAGCATCTTGGTAATTGCAATCTGGTGAGTGAGGCCCCAGGTGGTAGCCTTAACCAGCAGAGAATCGTAATACGGAGTGATGACGGAGCCGGTGAAGGCGTTGCCGCCGTCCAGACGGATGCCGAAGCCGCCGCCGCTGCGGTAGGTAATCAGCTTGCCGGTATCTGGCATAAAGTTGTTGGACGGGTCCTCGGTGGTAATACGGCATTGGATAGCATGGCCGATGGTTGTCAGCTCATCCTGCTGCGGCAGGGCGATTTCCGGGCCGTGCAGGTTGTAGCCCTCGGCAATCTTGATTTGTGTCTGTACAATGTCGATACCGGTAATTTGCTCGGTAACGGTGTGCTCAACCTGAATGCGGGGGTTAACCTCGATGAAGTAGAACTTGCCGTCGGGCGTAGCCAAAAATTCTACGGTGCCGGCGCTGATGTAGTCAACATTTTTCATCAGCTTGACAGCAGCGTCGCAGATAGCTTTGCGTTGTTCTATAGGCAGAGCGAAGGCCGGAGCAATTTCAACCAGCTTCTGATGGCGGCGCTGTACGGAGCAGTCGCGCTCAAACAGATGCATTAAATTGCCGTGGGTATCGCCGATAATCTGTACTTCGATGTGTTTCGGATTTTGCAGATATTTTTCAAGATATATTTCATCATTGCCAAAGGCTTTTTTAGCTTCGCTTTTAGCCATGTCGTAGGCAGTTATGGCTTCTTCAGCGCTGTGAACAACGCGCATACCGCGGCCGCCGCCGCCGTTGACTGCTTTAATGATGATAGGATAACCGCATTTTTCGCCAAAGGCCAGTACCTCATCGAGGCTGTTTACCGTACCCTTGCTGCCGGGAATCATGGGGATGCCTGCCAGCTCGGCTTGCTTACGGGCGTTGATTTTGTCGCCGAACATTACCAGGTGCTCCAGACGCGGGCCGATGAAAATCAGGCCTTCCTCAGCACAGCGGCGTGCTAAATTGCTGTTTTCGGATAAAAAGCCATAACCGGGATGGATGGCATCTACGTCATGCTCCTTGGCTACGCGCAGAATGTCTTCGATATCAAGATAAGCGTCGGTCGGACTTTTGCCTTCGCCTACCATGTAGGCCTCGTCGGCTTTGTTGCGATGCAGGGACAGGGTGTCCTCCTTGGAATATATAGCAACAGTACGGATTCCTAATTCGTTGCAGGCGCGGAAAACGCGGATGGCGATTTCGCCGCGGTTAGCAACTAAAACTGTATTAATTTTAGGCATAAGTTTGACCTCCTTAGATAGTTACAAGCTAATTGTATAGAAAACGGCATGTAAATTCAAGGGATAGGACGCATGTATACAAGTATTCTTGCAGGGGACGGGGAGAGTGTGATTTTTTAACACTTTTTGTGTTGACTATACAATCAGCTTCACATTTTTTTCGTTTGTTTATTGCTATAAATAGGTATACAATAATACTTATAAAGCATAGCGAGGAGATGAAATGATGAACGATAACAATGATAAAAAACGGCCATTGACGTATTATTATATGCTGATGCTGGTTTTGATTCTGGTATTCAATTCCGTAATCATGCCAATGTTCTTCAACCCGAAAATGAAGGAGGTTTCCTATAATAATTTTCTTCAGATGGTGGATGAAGGCAAGGTATCTAAGGTAGAAATTACCGATAAGCGTCTGGCTGCGGTTGATAAGAACAACGAAAAGGAAATTTATGTTACTGGCAGGGTGGAGGACCCGGAGCTGGCTAACCGCCTGATGAAAAGTAAGGTAGAATTTACGCAGGTTGTGCCCAAGGAACAAAGTCCGCTTGTAACCTTTTTCACCAATTGGGTACTGCCGATTCTGATTTTCTTTGGCTTGGGACAGTTATTTATGTACTTCATGGGCAAGCGTATGGGCGGTAACGCTATGAGCTTCGGCAAGAGCAATGCCAAAGTTTATGTGGAAGCGCAGACTGGCAAAAGCTTTGCTGATGTAGCAGGTCAGGACGAGGCTAAGGAAGCACTGATGGAGCTGGTTGATTTTCTGCATAATCCTGGCAAGTACAAGGATATCGGTGCCAACATGCCGAAGGGTGCATTGCTGGTAGGCCCTCCCGGTACGGGTAAAACCTTGCTGGCGCGTGCGGTAGCAGGCGAAGCCAAGGTGCCGTTCTTCAGCATCAGCGGCAGTGAATTTGTAGAAATGTTCGTCGGCATGGGCGCTGCCCGCGTGCGCGATTTGTTTAAGCAGGCGCAGGAAAAGGCACCTTGCATAGTATTTATCGATGAAATCGATGCCATCGGCAAACGCCGTGATAGCGGCCAGTTCGGCGGCAATGATGAACGCGAGCAGACCTTGAACCAGTTGCTTAGTGAAATGGACGGCTTTGACGGCAGCAAGGGCGTAGTAATCTTAGCGGCTACTAACCGTCCGGAATCTTTGGACAAGGCGTTGCTGCGTCCGGGACGTTTTGATCGCCGTATTCCGGTTGAGCTGCCTGACCTGCAGGGGCGTGAGGCTATTCTGAAGGTTCACGCACGCAGTGTGCGTATGGCAGACAATATCGATTACGGTACGTTGGCGCGGGCAACAGCCGGAGCCAGCGGTGCGGAGCTCGCCAACATCATCAATGAAGGTGCTCTGCGCGCAGTAAAAATGCATCGTAACGTGGTGGAGCAGGAAGATCTGGAGGAATCTATTGAAACGGTTATCGCCGGTTACCAGCGCAAGGGCGCGGTAATTTCTCCCGCAGAGAAAAAGGTTATTGCCTACCACGAAATCGGTCACGCACTTGTGGCTGCTATGCAAAAGCACAGTGCTCCGGTTCATAAGATTACTATTATTCCGCGTACCAACGGCGCTTTGGGCTACACCATGCAAATCAGCGAAAATGACAGCGTGCTGATGACCAAGGAAGAGCTGTTCAACAAGATTGTAACCATGACCGGCGGCCGCAGTGCTGAGGAGGTTGTTTTCGGTAGCATTACCAGCGGCGCTTCCAATGATATTGAGCAGGCTACAAAGCTGGCACGCAGCATGGTAACACGTCTGGGTATGACGGAAGAATTTGATATGATGGCTACCGAGGTTGTGGCCAACCGTTATCTGGGCGGTGACGCTGCCCTGCAGTGCAGTGAAACTACAGCCGGCAAGATTGATGCCAAGGTTTTGGCGTTGATAAAGGAGGCTCACGCAAAGGCACGCACGATTTTGCAGGACAACAGAGATAAGCTGGATGTACTGGCACAGTACCTGCTGGAGAAGGAAACTATTACCGGCGAGCAGTTTATGGCTTTGCTGCAGCAGGAGCAGGCTAAGGAAGCTGTCGGCGAGAACAAGCCGGAAGTATAAAATAAGTGCAAGCTTAAACGCAGTTACGTATTCCGTAAAACGGCAACGTGACTGCGTTGTTTTTTTTGCACGCAGCGGTAATCGCGGGAAAAAAATAAAAAAATTAAAATTAGCTATTGCTAACTGTAAAAATATGTGCTACAATAATCGTGAAGTTAGTGATGGCTAACCAATGTATATCGTCCCTTCCTGATTTTGCATTGCAGCCTTGACCTTTGACCTTGACAATTTCCTTAAGTGCATTGGTTAGCTCCTCTACTTTTAAACAAGCTGCTATTTGCTTTTTAAGCAAATTCATATTTTCTCCTCCAAAAACAGACAGAACGCTGAAAATCCGTTAGGCAAGCGGGTTTCGGCGTTCTGTTTTGTTATATCGGTACACTTTTGGTACACTTTTATATTTTGTCCAGCATTGCGGCAAGTGCGTTATCTTGGTTTTTGTATAAGTGTCCGTAGGTGTTCAGCGTGGTTTTTATATCGTCATGCCCCAGCCGTTCCGATACTGCTTTAATGTTAGCGCCGTTGTTAATCAGTAAACTAGCGTGACTGTGTCGCAGGTCATGCACTCTTATTATTTTTATACCAGCGCCAATAGCTGCCAGCTTCATAACATAGGCAAGGCGGTTTCTGTTCAAGCCAATAAAAATAGTATCCTGCTTCTGTGGTTCGTACAGTGTAGCAATGTAGGCGTTTAGCACGGCACTAGCCTTGCAAGGAATAGTGACTGTTCGCCTTGACTTTGGTGTCTTTGGTGGCGCTATTACATAGCCTGTGGCCGTGCGTGACAGTGTCTTTGTTACTGTTATGGTGTTTGCGCTGCCGTCATAGTCCGCCATTGTCAGCGCCAATAATTCACCAACACGCAAGCCACTATAAAAAAGCACTGTCAAGGCTGCTTTGTCCTGCAATGCCTGTACCTGTTCAATAGCTTTGTCAAATTCTTCTATCGTCCAATAGCTGGCGCTATCTGCCTTGCGTGCTCCAATACCTCCGGCAATGCAGGCTACATTTCTTGCAAGTCCGTAATATTTCACGGCGAAATTAAAAATTGCTGAAAGCTGGCTGTGTATCCGACGGCAAGAAGTAGGCTTGTACTTTGTCAGCAGTTCATTTTGCCATTGCCGGACGTGCGCTGGCGTTATACTGCCTATATTGTCGAATCTCTGAAAAAACGGCAGTATGGAATGCTGAAAAAGTGAATCTTTACTGATCACTGTGCTTTCTTTCAGCCTTGCCCGGCAATCAGCTATATATAATTCGTACAAGGCTTTAAAGCTCATGCAGCTTGCGCCGTACTGCTGGTTCAGGAAATCCCTTTCGGCCGCTTTGGCATCCCTAGCGAATTTAAAGCCGCACTTTTTTTTGCGCCGTCGCTCTCCCTGCCAATCTTTGTAGCAACAAGAAAAGTAGTATTTGCCTGTGGTCTTGTCTTGATATACTGCCATAATAGTTCAGCTCCTTTGCGTATACCTCTAATAGTTCAGCTTTTGCTCCGTAGCGCCGTTTTTATGCTTTGCGGGTGTAATCATATAGGCTTGCAAATTTAAAGCGCTCTAAAGCGAAATTCCGCCCCGCATAGACAAAATAAAAATTTTCTCGATGTTCCCTCGAAGTTCGTTTTTTCCGTGTCCTTTGGTAATGGAATTTTCGGCGCTGCTATTGCAGTTATCACCGCTTTATCACCGCTAAATTGAGTTTATCGGCGCTCTTTCGGCGTTAAATGTGAAAATCTGCTATTTAAGTTTTAACTTCTCCGTGCTATCTCCGTGCTAAATTGTCGCTTTTCTCACGGCTTCTTTCTCTCTGTTCCCTCTCTGTTCAAGCTGTCCTTTTTGAGCTTCAAGTGTAAATTCTCCGTTGTTCGTCCGTTGTTCAAGTGTAAATTCTCCTTGCTTCGTCCTTGCTTCGTTCTCTTGGTTCGTCTCTTGGTTCAAGTCCTGCTCCTCCCAAAACTCTCTGTGTAGCCAGGGAACATAAAGTCTGTATCCCGGTTCTATTTCAGCTTCAAGATTATATTCATCCTTGCATAAGTCAAAGTCACCTATGTTATTTTGCTTCTTCTTCGTCATTTTTCCCTCCTATGGTATGCATGTTATGCGTTGGGTATACGCCCTAAAGCCTTGCCCTGTCTAGGTTTCGGGGTTTATAATACCGAAAATAATTATTAAGAAAAGAGTAATTGATTTATGATATACGCTTTTTTATTTTTTCCATACGTATATATATATTTATGGTATTCATGGTAATTATGGTATACACGAATCTTGAAAGCCTTGCCCTGCCTAGGTTTCAAGTTTTTTGCCGTGCATACCCTGTGCATACCCTGCATAACCTAAAGCGTATTTTTTAGGTGAATTGCTGAAAATGTGCCGTTGTCTAGTCGCTCTGTGTGATTTATACGTCCGTCCGAACGTGTCATGATATAGCCTTTGTTTTTCCAGGCATCAGCCACGGAATTAAGGCTGTAGCCTTGCTTTGCAAGTTCTTCTGCAATGCGGGTTCTGTTAATTGCTATATAATCTGCAGTGATTTTTCCCCAGCAATCGCCTGCAGCTGGTTTATAATATCCGTGGTTGCCACGTCTTGCTAAATAATCTGCTTTGGCTGCTATGACGTCCATAATATAGCGGTAGGCACGTTCGGCGCTGTCTATTTCGGCAAGGCTCTTTGCAATCCCGGCAAGCTGCTTCAAGTCTAATACCTGCCGTTTGTCTTTGAAAATACATTCATCGGCGTATGCGTCCGCCAGCGCAATTAGTGCAAGTGCAGCGCATTGTTTAGCGCTGCTGCCACTAATTTCAAGCAAGGTGCGTTGCAGGACCTGAAATTCCTGCTGCAGCGTTTCGGCCGGCTTGCTGGCGATATGCTCAATAAAAGCACGTCGGGCGCTGCCGTAATGGGAATCTATAAAATTTACTACTGCATTGCCGTTGCTTATTATCTGCTCTTTGCACTGCAATTCTATTACCCTGTTTTTCGTACCGCCCCCGCTGTTGCTCTGTGTTATGGGTTCTTCACCTGTGAAGATGAAGCAGTTGTTCCAGGTCTTTTGCTCTTTCAGTGTGCTTTGCTGTGTAAGCCTTGCCCTGTCCTTGCCCTCTGTGAGCTGCATTATAAGTTTGTCATAGTTTTGAAAATTGGTGTCAATTTTGATTGTCTGCAGTTCGTCCGCCAGCAAAGGCAAGTCGTGCAGCAGTGCAGCAGTTCCCATTAGTGCATTTGTTGTGCCGTTCAGTGTCAGCATATATTTTTCCGGGTTTCCCCAAACGCTGGCAGCTACTTTTAATGCCACTGTTTTTCCTGTACCTGTACCGCCCCATAAATGCAGCACAAACGGCAGCGCTTTAACCTTGCTGATCAGCACGCTGGCGAATGCAGCAGCTAGTACAATTTGCAGGTATAAGCTCTGTTTCCGTAACGGCGCTATATATTCCGCCCATTCCTGCAGCGTGCCTTTGCTGTGTACAGCCCTTGCAAGTTCAGCGCCTTGTCCGTCATTGTCTAGCGTCAACGCTTCATCATACGGAACAAAAACGCCGTCTACCCAGCCTAAGCGCTCTACAGATTGGATAATAGGGATAATTTCGGCATTGTTTGCAAGGCAAGCGCCTAAGTAGGTAACAAGCGCTGCTGCTGTGTCGCTGGTAACGAAAATTCCCCGGTCTGCAAGCTCTATGATTTTGTTTTTGTTGCTTATCGTGGACCGTGGAAAAATGCACTTGCTCCACTGTGACTTTGTCCGGCGGAATGCAAGCTGTACTTTTTCGGTGTCGGTTTCAATGTTACGCAGGACGGCAGCGGGCATAATGGGCATTTTGCAGGCGTAATCCTTTTTTACTATATCGCCTTGCTGCTTCAAGCGGTATATTCCTGCATCGTTTGCTATCCACTCCCCGCACGCCAGCGCTAACGGCTGCCCGGTAAAGCTGGTTTCATGTTCCGTGCTGTTGGTCGGTGTGGCGCTGTCTGCTTGGTAGGCTTTCCAGGCCTGCCTAAAGCTTCTTGCAATGCGTAATGTCCGGGCACGATGTTCAAGCATTGCTAGTGTTTTTATTCTGTCAGCGCCGATCTGCAGCAGTAAGCGCTTAAAAATTTTCGGATCTAAAAGCGCTGCCACGTCCAGGCTCTCAATATAGCTTTGTGTAAGTTCCTGTTCCCACTCATATCCTGTTATCGCTTCAACCTTTCCGCCCGCTGCGAAATAGTCCGCTATATCGCCCTTTTTAGGGCATTTTTCCCAAATGTCCGGCAAGGCAAGT
>OKSX01001476.1_pt1 | contig 11811 bp, 7 predicted proteins | sample 1606391 | NCBI WGS metagenome assembly OKSX01 (sample SAMEA3879578, study PRJEB24766) | human gut metagenome | biome: human-associated habitat; feature: feces | place: USA | collected 1985/1987
CCCTGATCTCCGCGCAGGGAGGATAGCCGAGGCCGGTCCACATCACATATTCCTTGCTGACCATCTCGGGCGTGATCTCCCCGGCCGATTTCACCGGTCGGCATCCTTCGATGGCAATCGTCGCCGTGGATTTGAAGCGAGGAATAAAATCCTGATCCACAACCCAACGCTCATCGCCGGAAGAATAATCCTTCCCCTTCATGTCATGATAGAAATTACGGCTCAACACTTCGGTGAAGACCTCAGGTGTGATCGATTTATTTTCGATGTAGGGAGCCAAAAGATGACAGGCGTTTGCCTCGCGTACAAATCCGAATCCTTCATTCGGCCGGCCCGAATGGCTGTAGTTTGTCCGAACGAGCACGCCATTTGGCGCATCCTTCAGGTCGAATCGTTTATATGAATCGTTGTTCGTCTCGAAATATGCCCCGTTGCCGAAAGCATCGATCACTCCGAAGTTGGCTTCTACACCCATCGGACGGGGAAGCGTCTCGAGCAACTTTGCGAAATCATCCACAGTGCGGCATTTCCGCAATGCCTCGGTCATCACTATTCCCTCACGGTCCATCTTCGATGCCGGAACCTTGTCGTCCTTGATGTTGTAGGAAGCAGTGTTCATCACCGCAAAACCCACCTCGTTCATGCCCATCCAGGCCTCTTTCAGCGCCTTGTCGTCGGCATTGAAAAGAGCCACGTATGAGTATTCGCCCGGCTTCGAAGCCACATACTCCACCTTGTTGTCGGTGGTGCTCGTGTCGCGATGTTTCCAGAGAATAGGCCTTCCGTAAGGACTCATCTCGGCGCTCACGATGGCCGAAGTGCAGGCCATGGCCGACTCCGCCGCAAAAATCACGGCGAAAACAACCGGAAGCAAACCATAAAACAGTGGTCTCAGCATATAGTAAAATTAAGTCTAATATATTGTTTCTGTATTTTGCGTAAAGTTATGGAAAAAACATATCAAATGCAAATTGCGGTGCCTCCGCTTGTGAGAGGCACCGCAATTCTTATCATATCCTAAATGGTTTGTCAGTATGACTTATTATCTTCCGGACTCTTCAATTCGGTTCTTCATAGCCGAGTCGAAGGATTCCGCATCCATAAGCTGCTCAACGCTGAGATGCATGCGGTATCGCCAATAATTGCGGGGATTGGCCGGCACGTTGATCTGTTCATCATGCGGATTCTCTCGCCGCAAAGATCCGTCGCAAGAGAGCCAGTCCTGCAGAGGCAGGATGCAGAGCATCGAGGGGCTCTTCAGATGCAATTCCACAATCTTATCACAAATCCATGGTTCGGCAAAATGAGGAGCTTCTCCCGATTCATGGAGCACTTGATTATAGAACCGCTGGCTCACCTCTCTGTCGCTTTCCCACCAGCCGCGGATTCCGGGCATGTCATGGGTCGAAGTGGTACATACCGAATAATAGGGATAATGCCATGTGTCGCCGAACTCAAGTTCAGGATTCTTCGGCATGCGCTGAATCTCCAGCGAGAGGATGCGCAGACGCCTCATCACTTCCGGAACGCAATCGGGAATCATGCCAAGGTCTTCTGCACATGTAAGCATGCGCGTGGAATCAAGCAGCGGGGGCAGTTTCCACATTGCTTTGCCATACCAGAAGCCGTTATGACGGTGATAGAAGAAATCCGTGTAAAGACGGTTGAAATTCCATTTGGCATAATCCGACAACACTCGGAACTGATAGGTATATTGGGCGGCGATGCGAGGATGATAGTGTCCTTTCTGATAGGGATCTTCAATGAAAAGTACATCGTCGATGATGCCGAGCAATGCATTCATTATTCTGGAATCTTTTTCGCTGCCAGAACATCCAGCGAAATGACGCTCAACTTTCTCCTGCGTGTTGACAAAGGGTTTTAGTCCATAGCGATCACCTCCTATCCTGTCGAGATATTTCTGCTTCACCTCCTCTTTATATTCTCCAAAGAAGTCGTCGAGCATCCAGTCGAGAATCAGCGGATGAGTATGCACATCGGGATCAATCCAGAAATCATAGGTGGAGCGCAACTCTTCGGCGGTGAAAGGAAGTGCGGGATTGAAATAACCGAGCAGCCCATGGACTGCATTCATCGGAATCTCCCATATCCGGAAGAAGCCGAGTATATGGTCGATACGATAGGCATCGAAATATTCAGCCATCTTGCGGAATCGGTTTTCCCACCATTTGAACCCGTCGCGAGCCATCTCCTCCCAGTTGTAGGTCGGGAAGCCCCAGTTCTGACCGAGCACGGAGAAGTCATCCGGCGGAGCACCGGCCTGGCAATCCATATTGAAAAGTCTCGGCGACTTCCAGGCGTCGGCGCTGAAACGGCTGATTCCGATTGGAATGTCACCTTTCAGCACAACCCCCTTGCTATGAGCATAATCCCGGGCCTCACGGAGCTGGCGGTTCAGATGATATTGCAGGAAATAAACATATTCGAAACCCTCCTTATGCGACTTTGCAAGAGTATCCACTTTCTCATCGGAATATTCAGCATATTCTCCCCAGAAGGCATTGTCGGGATTCTGATACATCTCGCGGAGCACGCACCATGCGGCATAGGGACGAAGCCAATATTCGTTTTTCAGCACGAAATCTTTATAATCCTCACGTTTGCGTGTGGCCTCACCCTGCTCAGCGAACAATTCCCGAAGATACTCCTGCTTGCCGTTGTTCACCTTCTCGTAGTCCACATTCTCGAGAGCATTGAGCTCTGCGGCAAGCGAATGATAATAATCGCGCCGCTCTTTGCTCTTCAGCGTCCCTACTTCCCAGAGATTGAGGAACATCGGATGGAGTGCAAAAGTGGAATTCGCCTTGTACGGATAAGAATCGACCCAGGTACCGGTCATCGTGGTGTCGTTCACCGGCAGAAGCTGAAGGATCTTCTGGCCCGTTTTCGAACACCAGTCAACCATCTTCTTGATGCCGGAAAAATCTCCGACGCCGAAATCGCTATCCGTGCGGATGGAGAATACCGGGATAGCCGTTCCGGCGCATTTCCAGTCATTCTTAGGATTCGCAAACCGGATGCCGTCGACAACGATTTGCTCTGTAGCAATATCGGGACGTATTCCGAAAACCCTGTTGTTGATGTATTCCCAGCGCTTCACCTCCTTGGTGGCTTTGTCGAGAACCACGAATTTATATTCGAAAGGAATCTCCAGCGCCGCGAGGGGAAGATTCTGCTCCCATACCGGAAAGCGGGAATCATTCATAAGCACGGCATCCGCCGGATTCCAGTTACCGAGAGCATCGCCCTCGCCGGAAATGGCGAGTACTTCGTCGGGCTCCACCATCGGAGCCTCTATCGAGAACTTCACGGTTCCCGGCTGAGAAGGCAACGGCTGGTCTCGGAACGGGCGGCGAAGCATACCGTCGACAAACGCCGACGAATAGAACGGTTTGTCCTCAGGCAGGTCATGCCATGAACTGAATACCCGGCTGCGGGTGATACCCGCGCCGTCTATGAACCGATGGGGATTCCCCCATTCGAAACGCCAGGCTTTCTCGGGAGCCTTCACGATAAAGCTGAATTCGAAATCTCCGGGATTCCGATGGAAATCGATCACGGCCTGCCACGTGTCGGGCCCGGTCATATTCATTTCCAGAGCTTTCCCGGGGTCTCCACCCCCGAGCTCCGGAATCGGGCCGGTCACATAAAGCGACTCGCCCCATTCCGTGTGGTAGTTGATACTTAAGGTTATCTTCATCTCTATTTAGTTAAGCTTTCTAATATCTATTAGATGATATCTGTTGATTATCCGCACTTGGACGCGCCGCATGATGTGCATATCAGGCAGCCTTCCTGATATATTAACGTCTCAGCGCCGCATTTCGGACATTTCTGGCCGGTGGCAGCCGTTCCGTTAGGGAGATATTTCTTCAATGCCCTCTCCACTCCGTTTTTCCAGGTATTGATATTTGTGGAATCAAGTTCGAGGCCTCCCACAAGTTTGAGCACCTGATCGATCGGCATACCGTAGCGGAGCACGCCCGATATCAATTTGGCGTAATTCCAGAATTCAGGATTGAACTTCTCGCTCAGACCCTCGATAGTGGTCTTATATCCGCGTTTGTTGATAAACTGGAAATCATAGCGTTTCTTCCCTTCTGCGTCCACAGCCTTGATGATCTTTCCGCTGTTGACGCTCTTCGGGCAGAATATACCGTCCTCATCGTCGGCAAGACCGGTAAAGATCTCATAAGGTTTGCCGTCGACCAGACCTACAAAGGCAATCCACTTCTCCTTGTTGTTCTGGAAACGGACCACATCGGCATCGAGTTCGATCGGACGCTTCACGATATGATCCGGAGTTACGATCAACGGAGCGGATTTAACAGATTCAAGCACGTTGTTGCGCGATCCGTCGCGATAGACTGTGCAGCCCTTGCAACCGGCCTTCCATGCCTCTACATAAAGGTTGCCTACGAGTTCCTCTGTAACATCAGCCGGGAGGTTGATCGTGACACTGATTGAATGGTCCACCCATTTCTGGACAGCACCCTGCATGCGGACTTTCTCCATCCAGTCAACATCGTTGCTGGTGGCTTTATAATAGGGAGATTGTTTCACAAGATCATCGATCTCTTCGGCCGTCATGTTCGAACGGCGTTCGATACCCTTCACTTTCATCCACTCCAGGAATTTATGATGATACACAACGAATTCCTCGAATGCATCGCCGACTTCATCCACAAAGTCGATACGGACGTTCTCGTCGGAGGGATTTACTTTGCGTTTGCGCTTGTAGACGGGAAGGAACACGGGTTCTATTCCCGATGATGTCTGCGTCATTATGGAAGTGGTGCCGGTGGGCGCGATTGTGAGACATGCGATGTTGCGTCTTCCATATTTGACCATCCTTTCATAAAGGGCCGGATCGGCCTCGCGGAGTCGCTTGATATAGGGTTTGTTTTCCTCACGCTTGGGATCGTAAACCTCGAAGGCACCGCGCTCGCGCGCCATGTCGACGGATGCCGAATAATATGCGAGAGCAAGTTCTTTATGCACACCCGTTGAAAATTCTGTTGCCAGCTGCGTGCCGTAACAATAGCCGAGAGCGGCGAGCATGTCGCCTTCTCCGGTGGTTCCGCAACCGGTGCGGCGTCCCTTCAGCGTCTTGGAACGTATCTTCTTCCAAAGATTCAGCTCAGTGCATTTCACTTCGGCTGTCTCGGGATCGGATTCGATTTTCTCGATTATCATATCGATTTTTTCCATCTCGAGATCGATAATATCATCCATGATTCTCTGAGCTTTTCCTACGTGGCTGCGGAAAAGATCGAAATCGAAACTTGCGTTTTCCGTAAAAGGCTCCTTCACATAGCTATAGAGATTGATAGCTACAAGTCGGCAGCTGTCGTAAGGACAGAGGGGAATCTCGCCGCACGGATTGGTGGACACTGTCTCGAAGCCGAGATCACTGTAGCAATCAGGCACGGATTCCCTCTGTATAGTATCCCAGAAAAGCACTCCGGGCTCGGCGCTTTTCCAGGCGTTGTGCACAATCTTGTTCCAAAGTTTGGAGGCATCGATCTCCTTTACCACTTCAGGATCGGCTGCGTTCACCGGGAACTGCTGGCGATACGGAGTGCCGTCAACCACCGACTGCATGAAAGCATCGTTGATCTTCACAGAAACATTGGCGCCGGTCACTTTTCCTTCCGTCATCTTGGCATCGATAAAGTCCTCGGCATCAGGATGGGCGATGCTCACGGTCATCATCAGCGCGCCGCGGCGGCCGTCCTGAGCCACTTCGCGGGTGCTGTTGCTGTATCTTTCCATGAAGGGCACGAGTCCGGTTGAGGTCAGTGCCGAATTTTTGACCGGGCTCCCTTTCGGACGGATATGCGATAGGTCATGCCCTACTCCTCCACGGCGTTTCATAAGCTGAACCTGCTCCTCATCGATACGGATGATACCTCCGTAAGAATCAGGATGTCCGTCAAGGCCGATAACGAAGCAGTTCGACAGCGAGCCGACCTGATAATTATTGCCGATTCCGGCCATCGGGCTACCCTGCGGAACGATATATTTGAAGTCTTTCAGAAGTCCATAGATTTCCTCTTCCGACATGGGGTTGGGATATTTCTGCTCTATCCGGGCGATCTCCGAGGCGATTCGGTGATGCATGTCGTCGGGCGTAAGTTCATATATATTGCCGTCGGAGTCTTTCAGTGCATATTTGCTCGACCATACGCGGGCGGCAAGTTCGTCGCCCTTAAAATATTCAAGCGAAGCCTCGTAGACTTCATCATATTTGTAAACTTTGGGGTCCATATTTTTTTAAAAGTTTTCCATATCGGTTAATTCAGACTGCAAATATCGCACAAAAAATTCAATAATAAAAGAAGAAAAAACACATTTTTTGACATTAGAAATTTCAATTTTCAGATTCAATAAATCGACCGATTCAGAGTTATATATGTAGTAGGCTCTATAAGCTCTCCAGAATATGATGAATTACGGTTTCCGCTATAATATCGATCTTCCCGATGACCTGTCGACAATTCTCGATCAGGATTTCTGGATAATGGAACATATCGGCCCTATGCTTCTCTCCTCAGTAAAGGAGCCGGTAAAGTTTTCCGCCGCCACATGGATCTTCGTCAAATCCGGAAGGTGCCTGGCTGATATCAACCTTATAAATTATGAGATAACTGCCCCGGCGCTTGTGATAATCGAGAATTCGCAGATTCTCATTCCAAAATATATTAGTCCCGATTTCGACGCATCGATAATGGTGCTTTCAAAAAGCTTCAGAGACAATCTGTTTTTGTTTATAAGCAATATGCCTCTCTATACTGTCATGTCGCGCCATCCGGTGGTCTCCATTCCCGACGGAGTGCTCCCTGCTATCGGAAATTTCTTCTGCTCCATCAAAGAGACCATGGCCGATAATGACAATCCTTACCACGGGAAGGCCATACTATTCGAACTGGCCACATTCGTATTCAAGACCTTATATAAATGCTATGACTCATATAAGGATGAGATTATATCCAATCAGGGAAGAATGTCGGATCAGTTCCTGCTTCTTGCCCAGCAAAACTTCAGGGAACAGCGTTTTCTCGATTTTTATGCCGGCTTGCTGAAAGTAACACCCAAGCATCTTTCGCGCACTGTAAAGAAACAGACCGGTTTCACCGCGGTGGAATGGATAGAACGATTTGTGATTCTCGAGGCGAAGGTGCTTCTCAAATCCTCCAACCTCAACATCCAGCAGATTTCCGATGAATTGAATTTCCCTTCGCAGTCTTTCTTCGGAAAATATTTCAAAAAGCTTACTGGAATGTCGCCTAAAGAATTCAGAAACTCCTGAAGATCATAGCGACTCAAGTTCAATCATTTGAAATTTAGGACTTTAAATCCTATTTACGCCTAAAGAATATACCCGATTGCCATTTGTCGGAGATGATCAGACCCACAATTACCAATAGACATCCGATGTAACCGAGGAGGAAGATCTTCTCCCCGAGAAAGAAATAGCCTGCCACCATTGTGATCGGCGGCTGAAGATAGAGATAATTGTTGGATGTGACCGAGCCTAAGTCTTTCATCACCTCGTTCCATATCAGATATGCACTTACTGAGCAGAGAAGAACAAGGAAGAGGAAGTTCAGTATATATTGCGGCTGCGCCAGATCGAAAAGAAGATTGAGATGATAAGGCTCATGTTGCAGCAGAAGCAACGGAAGCGCGGTCAGCACTCCATAGAAGAAGAGTTTTCGGGTTATGAAAAGGGATGAATACGAAGGTATCACGCGCCTCACTGCCACCGTATAAATTGCCCAGCACAACGAGGCGGCCACGGCAAGCAGGTCGCCTTCCGGTCGAACCTCTATCGATTCGCCATGACTGAATATGATGCATGAGACGCCGATAATGGCCACTACAGACCCGATGAGTACTCCCGATTTGATTTTCTGTCGGAACACAAGGGCCATAAGAAAAGTAGTGAACAGCGGCGATGTCGAAACCAGCAGCGAGACGTTTCCCGCCGTTGTCATTTTCAGGGCATAGTTCTCCGTGATAAAATATAGGGATCCGGCGCATATACCGCTCACGAAAAGGGTAAGCTCATCTTTCCAGTTGTTTGACTTGATATGCCGGAATGTGAGAAGCAACAGCAGGACATAGGCTGCCGCAAACCTATAGACGTACATCTCGACGGGTGTGAAGCCCCCCTCCTCCATCAGTACCTTCGTGCTGAGAAAGGAGGTAGCCCAGAACGTCACCGTCAGAAGCGCACCGAAATGTGCCAGTATTATCTTATAATGAGAAGCGAAGTCTCTCTTTACTCCCATTGCGTGTCTTTGGTATCAGATGCCGGGGAACATATCCCTGCGGCGTGAAGTATATTGCAAATTTACTAAAATTCGTGAAATTCATAAACACGATTTTTATGTTTTTAAACAATTCATTCTGCCCGCAGCTCAAAACAATCACGCCGGATCAATCATTCAGATCATTCCGGCGTTTATTTTTAGTTATAATTCAGTTCAGAAGAGCTTCCTGAAGCTCTGATACTTATTTTAAGGGGACAGAGTCTGATACGGTCAATCGGGCTCGACCACAAAATCCTCCTTGCCTACTCCGCAAACCGGGCATACCCAGTCGGAGGGAAGATCCTCGAATGCCGTCCCTGCGGGTATTCCACCGTCGGGATCGCCTACTGCCGGATCATAAATATAGCCACATGGTTCACATTCATATTTTTTCATAGTTATTTTCTCCTTTTCAATGTTGATTCATTTTGTTAATAGATTCCTACTGAATTTTTCAGTATTTTGTTGCTTTTTTATGTATGTTTATATTATACATGATACTTTCTATTTTGTCAATAACAGTAATTATTATTATTTTTATTTTGCGTATTTTAAATTCAGTAATATCTGACTAAAATGTTACGAAAAAGACTGGTTCTACACTATTTCTGAAAATCTGGCAGTGCATTGCTCTTTCTCATTCGCAAAGAAATATGGAGTGGATTTTGCAGTTGTCAGAGACAGAGAGAAAAGTCCTCCGGTCTATACGGTTTTCTTTAAGGCAAAAGATACAGACGCGGTTACAAGAATTTTACAGGATTATTCAGCAAAGCAGATCAAGAAGCCATCGTTAGAAGCAAAACGTCGTATGATGGATTTGGATGATCTGATAAAAGGTCTGTATGAGAATTTCACACTGGGGCGATTGCCGGAGAGACAGTTTAACCGCCTTATGACAGAATATGACACCGAACAAAGCAGCCTAGAGCAGAGAATTTCAGAACTTGAAACTGCTACAGAACGTATATCCACTAAGGCAGTGCAGATTGATAAATTTGTGCGACTGGTTAAGAAATACCGAGATTTTGAGGAACTGACAACACCTATGCTTAATGATTTCATTGAAAAGGTTGTAATTCATGAAGCTGAGGGTGGCAGAACAAAAGACCGCACTCAGCAAGTGGATATTTATTTCAATTTCATTGGAAATTTTGTTCTTCCACTCAGTGAGGATGAAGTGGAAGCCTTGCAGTCAGAGGAAGCACGCAGAGCGGAAGAGATTGCTGAAAGAAAGAGAAAATCTTCTAAGAAATCTACGCAGAAAAGAAATCAGAAGCGTGCAGAGATCAAGGCAAAAGCAGAAGCTGGAGATCCTGAAGCTATGGCAGAATATAAAGCAATCCTTGAAAAAGGCAGACAGAACAACCGTAAGAGATCTGAAAAAATGCGAGAATTGAGAATGTCTGACCCTGAATATCGGGCGAAGATGGAAGAGAAAGAACGCTTGGCATTGGAAAGGGAAAAGAAACGTCAGGAGCGTGCTACAAAGAAGAAAAAGATTGCTTTGGCAGAATTAAAGGAGCAGGCAGAAAAAGGCAATCAGGAAGCCGTCAGAGAGCTTGAGGAGAGTAGAGCTATTGCAAGAGAACGTTCAAGGAAATCAGCAGAAAAGCGTAAGCAGAGAGCAGAAAATGACCCTGAATATGCAAAATATTTGGAAGAGAGAAATGCAGAATACAACAGACGGCATACCGCAAGAAGAAAGGAGCAGATGGAAGCCTTGAGAGCCAGGGCGGAAGCCGGAGATCAGGAAGCAAAGAGTCAGCTTGCAGAGCGTAAACAGTATCAGGTTAGAGCCACAGTGAAGAGCTACAGAAAAATGCGTGAAGATGCATTGAATGGAGACCCTATTGCAAAAGAGAGATATGAAAAAACACTGGCTATGAGACGTGAAGCGTATCACGCAAAGAAAAGTGAACAGACAGCCTAAGAGTAAGCATAATATCACAATATAATAGTTGCAGAATTGATGAGAATAAGCGGGAGCGATGCAATTATTGTAATGGACAATGAAGTATGGTATTGTATAGATGGTTTACCAAATCGTAATTTGTGGAGAGATTTCTTGAACTTTCCTTATTTTACGGGCTTTCCAGCCCCTTAAATAGTGAAATGATATGTATTTTCCCTTATTTTTGACCTTATGCGGAATCAGCAAGGGAAATAAGGGAATTTTTTATTTAGTCGTTGCCTGCCACTTTATCAAGAAGTCTGGCGGAGTTCCGCTTTGCCTTTCTTGTAGAGTGGGCGTAGACATTCATTGTGGTACTGACATCAGAGTGCCCTAACAGTTCCTGCACATCTTTTGGGGCAGCTCCGTTTGAGAGGAGGTTGCTTGTGTAGGTGTGTCGCAACTGGTGGAAATGGAAATTCTCAAATCCGTCCAGCCTTTTTGCAACTGATCGGCAGGCAATGCTGAGTGTGCTTGGCAGTTCCAGACATCCGTCCGGTCTCAGGCAGACAAAGGAGATTTCCTTGTAATCTACCGGGATTTCTTCGGTTCCGTCCAGATGATAATATTCATAATACACTCTGTTTTTGTCCTGTGCTTCCTTGTAGAAATTGCGGTGGTAAAGTTCACCATACTGCATCCGGCTTTTAAGCTGTTTTTTTCTGGCGGTTTTCAGTATTTCAGTCAGAGTATCGCCAAAATCAACAATCCTTACTTTCTTTCGCTTGGTCGGTCCGATGATGTTTTTATGTTTTGTGCCATCATAGCGGATACTTCTTTTAATGGTCAGGCATTGTTCTTCAAGATTGATGTCCTGCCATGTCAATCCGCAAACTTCACCGATACGAAGTCCCGCATAGTATGCGATCTGGATTGGCAGGATTGCAGGTGGATTCTTTACTTTGAGGTATTCTATCAGTCTCTCATAATCTTCATGGGAAATAGGCTGTATGCCTTCTTCTACCTCATCATCTGAGAATAAATCCACATCCTCTGCCTGTTTTTTCAGCTTAATATACTGCATAGGATTAAAAGTAATCAACTGTTTTGGAAATACTGCAAACCGGAAAGCCTGTTGTAATACTGCTGAAAAGGAATGGATGTAATCTTTACTGTATCCTTTTCTCACTTTTCCATCTGGAAATTCCCCACCGAATGTAAGCAGATCGAGAAATGCCTGTAAATGTTCAGCAGTAACGGTTTTTAATTTGCGTTCTGCAATCGGATGTTTCTTGATACAACGGATTGCACCAAGATAATTTTCCACTGTACCATTGCTGAGTGTTCCGACTTTCAGTTCTTCTTCCGCCCACATATCAAGAAGTTCTCCTACAGTAAGATTATCTGTCTTTGCGACAAATTTCTTGCTTTCGTAATCATCCATTGCCTGACGGAGCAGTTTTTCCGTTTCACTTTTACTTTCTGTTCCAGCGTATTCTTTCTGAACCAGATTGCCGCTTGCATCTTCTACATAGAAGCGGTAGTACCATTTCTTTCCTTTTTTTCTTACAGATCCTTTTG
>OKSX01001478.1_pt1 | contig 11796 bp, 12 predicted proteins | sample 1606391 | NCBI WGS metagenome assembly OKSX01 (sample SAMEA3879578, study PRJEB24766) | human gut metagenome | biome: human-associated habitat; feature: feces | place: USA | collected 1985/1987
TCGAGCGGGGAAGATGGACGTCGGCGGGACAGCAGAAAGGCTGTGAGTATTCCACCGAAGATGGCAACAGGGATCATATACCAGGCCTGTTTCCAGGCGTAGGTAAGTTGCATTTTCACCGGGATGATATAAATCAGGGAGAACGGATATTTTTTTGAATGACTTTCTTTTTGTATACCGCTGTCGTCCGGGAGCAGAGTGACATTTTTTCCGCTGGCTGACAGGACCGTGTTTCCCAAACGGAATCGTATTGCAGGAACCGCATGAACCACAGAGATGATGTCCTGAATAAAATAATAATCCGTGGCGGTAATGACCGTGCCGTTTTTGTAAGGTGTTCTTAACAGGAGCCAGGGCAGAGTACCTGTATCTTCAGGAAAACGAATCAGCATATCGTGCCGCCACTGTTCCTTTTCAGCAACTGGACCGACAGGTAAACCGGGGTGGGTGCTACAAAATACAGCCTCTTGTCTTGCCAGGCTCAGTGCACGAAGTTGTGGGCGTTTCAGCAGCAGATTGCTTAATTCATGCTGAGTATCTGCGTTACAGTTATTCAGAAGCAAATGTTCTGCTTCCTGGCTGATGCTGTTGTTCTGATTGAGAATGTTTTCTATATAGCCAAGTGCGAAATTAACTCTGATCTGGCTGTCATTCACCAGCTCTGCTTTTTTCCAGAAAAATGTCAGCAGAATAATGAACAGAAATATCAGACTACCTGCCACCATAGCTGGAGTATGTTTTTTTACAAATAATCTGGAAAACATGTTTTTTGCTCTGAATGACGCCAGATTTATCAGAATGTTTTTGTGTATGTACTGAGTCTGTGCTTTGGGTTAAACGGGCGATAAGGTTTCCGGATAGTATTTCGCAATAATATCATTCAGTCTGTCAACCAGCTCTGGTTTCCTGAACGTGATGTGCGCGGAGCCCTTCTTAAAGTATCTGATGCTGAACATCTCATCTTCATAGCACGCTTTACCCTGAACTGAGTGGATGTGATCATCCAGATGAATGGTTATGTTTTCCCGGTTGTCAGGAATCGGTTTGCCGCTGAACAAATACAGCATTCTTTCCAGGTCGGCAAGTCGATCTGCCTGTTGCCCGGTGATAAGATGAAATCCCCACCGGTCCCACCTTACCAGGTTGTTAATGATAATTTTACTGCCAAATTTACAGGGGCAATTAGTTTTGTAATTCCAGTTCAGTCCCCTGAAGACGTTGATCACTCCCCGCTCAAACACCTCATCCTTGTTCTGGTGCAGTTGTTCAAATGTGCTCAGAATGTTCGCTTCACTGATTTCCGGAAAATTATCGTATTCCAGTGACCGGTACCATGTATCACGGGCCTGCGCATCCATTAAGGAAAGCATCCTGGAACGTTGCATCAGGTCACGCCAGATTTCTCGATCGAGATTGCGGGTGATGGCTTTCATTGCTGTTTCAGGTTTATCCATCAGCCAGCAGCCACAGCGAAAATCCTGTTTCATGGCCCAGTCCCGGGCGGTTTTACCTCCAATGCTTTCCGTCAGAACTGAGATGTCAGCCAGTTGCCGGATAAGTGTGTCGATTTGCAGCAGTGTACTTTTTCGTACAGCCAGAATGCGGCAGATACTGGTTGAGCAGATAACGTCCGTATGCCCGTTGACCACTTCCGGACGGGAGGCTGTGATATCAGACATAATCGATATTCCTTTTTGCAGATAAATGAAAACGCCAGCCCTGTTCAGGCTGGCGTCAGTGGAATGAAGTCTGGTGAGTAATATTTACCGGTTCTGGTGCAGAAGCTGCAGATGACGAAGAGTACGGACATCCTCCCGGGCCCGTTCGATACAGGGCAACAGTGCTGCCGAATCCGTTTTATCCTCATCGTTGTCAAAGATAATTCCCGATTCGCAGTCGATATTGTCCTGCAGCCACGCAATCAGAATATCCAGCGCCGTTTCTGTCGTTAATGATTTCATGTTGTTCCTGGTTACCAGTCGAAAGTGGGCAGGTCAGGCAGACATTCAGCGCTGGCATCCAGATGAATGAGACTGACGCCATAACGCCGGATAAGTGTGACAACCAGACGGCGGAACGTTCTGGACAGCCCCAGGCGTTTAAGCCGCAGAACCGGGTATGACCACGCATCGGTACGTAACAGATATCCGCTACCTGTAAAATGAATCCATTCTGATTCGCCGAAGTCATTCGTCTGATGTGACAGCGAGTACAGCCAGGCGTTGTCCTTTTCCGTGATATGTGCGGTACTGCAGCGTATGCCGGCAAGGGCCGTAAACGGTGGTGGTGTGCAGGTTGACTGTTGGTCGGATTCCTCCACCACGCGGAGTGAATAACCGTTTTCAGCGACATGGTTAATCAGTTCAGCGAGATTCACACCATCGACGTCAACGACAATGCGCCCCATGTTCAGTGCCTGCACATTAATTCTGTCGGCTTCCAGCATCAGGGAAAGTTTCATCGTTTCTCCGGATGCTTACCCTGGGTAATGTTATTTACCGTTCTGTAATTGTCGCGGGTCATCAGGCCGGTTGCCCGGCGGGCCCGGAGGATATCAATACTGTTTATTAACTGAGAACGGGTACAGGCGCTGAATCCTGGCTGGTCGGTACGTACCAGTGCGTATTTTTCAACGAGAAAGTTCACCGCGTCACACAGTGAAATCCCTGCCTCAATATGCTGCTCAATCACACGTTCATCGGCGAACGGTGTGTCATTCAGTGTAAGGCCGTAATGCTGGCCCAGTAGTCGGGAGAGCAGAGTCTGCCAGATGGTGACGGGAGACGGGCAGCTCGATGCCTCCCGTACGTGTGTATCGGGTAATGTTTTCATACTGAAGGTTTTCCTGATATGCAGAGATGAAAAATGGAAAAGTGGCGTGGTGAAAGCACCAGGCCGGAGCAGAAGGTTATTCCGGGGGGTTACTTTTTCGTTTCGGGTGTCGGATAAACAGCCAGATAAACGCAACCACAGCTGCCGAGGGTATCGGCTTCGCAGGTCAGCCCTTTTGCATACAGCGTGACGGTATGCTGATGGCGGGGATTCAGTTCACCGCTGGTGAGCATGAGTTCCAGTTGTTTCATCAGCAGCGGAAAGGCCTGGTCCAGATGGTATGCATCCGCGTCGCTGAACTGCCCTCTGATACCGGCGTGGTCGGCAAGGTAATGCAACTGATTGCCCTCCTGCACCAGACGTGCCCCGAAACAGGGCGTCACGGTGCAGGGCAGTCCCCACCAGGGGCGGCCGCGATTGTCGTCGGGATGAGTTGTCCCGGAGAATGTGTCTGACACGATAAAGTCCTCACAGAAAATCGGTTAAGAATGGTCCGGTAGTGGCGATAATTCTGCTCATCAGAATGCCCTGACTCAGTTCAGGGTGACGCTCATCAGCCGGACATACGGACCAAAACTGTCCTTACGGCGTTCTGCAAACACGGCCAGCACACCGGGAATATCCTGCACTTCACGACCGGTATACGCTTCAGCACTGCCGTGCCAGCGGTATTTGCCGGTACAGAACGGAAAAAGACGGGATGCCGGATGCTGACGGTGAATACGCATGGCTTCGCCACGGGTGATGATTTTCATAGTGGGATACCTCTGAAGACAGAAGATAAAAGTGAAAACAGGTGTGATGTGGTTGTGACGGGTTAAAGCAGACCATGTTCGGCAAAGGAGAAAACCTGGTTGCCACCGACTATCAGATGGTCCGGCACCCGGATATCCACCAGGCCCAGTGCCTGTACCAGACGTTCCGTGATAAGGCGGTCTGCCTTGCTGGGTGTGACTTCACCGGACGGGTGATTGTGTGCCAGCACCACAGCAGCGGCATTGTGATACAGGGCGCGTTTAATCACTTCACGGGGATGGACTTCCGTGCGGTTGATGGTGCCGGTGAAGAGGGTTTCACCGGCAATCAGCTGATTCTGGTTATTCAGATACAGCACCCGGAATTCTTCACGCTCCAGTCCCGCCATGTTCAGAATCAGCCATTCCCGTGCCGCATGCGTGGAGGTGAAGGCCACGCCGGGTTCATGAAGATGGCGGTCCAGGGTTTTCAGGGCCCGTTGAATGAGGCTGCGCTCGCCGGGCGTCATCTCTCCGGGCAGAAAGGAAAGCTGTTGCATTGTACTTCTCTCCATTCAGTCGATGATGCGCATAATGGCGCTGCATTCCGGATGCTGCAGGGCGTAATCCCGCAGCCGGTAATAATGGACCGTCATGGCATAACACTCCGTACGACAGGCATGATGACTGTACGTCATCAGACAGGCAGCAATGCCGGCAGCTTCCGGACTCATTTCAGCGCGGTTACCGTTCATGGCATTGAACAGTACCCATGTTTCGTCATCATCGTCATCCGGTTCGGGTGCCATAAATGCCCCGCCGTTGTTCAGGGTGTACAGATTCCAGATACCACCGCAGTAGTCTTCGCACAGACGGTCCATCCAGCCGAAGACACGGGGCTCCAGGGTCACCCACTGTGGAATGAGGCCAAAGTGCTGCGGCCAGAAGCTGATGCGCTGTTCATCAGGGACGAGGGTGGCAACCAGTTGTTGCAGGTCAGTCTCCGGTGCACAGGCCGAAGAGGTGGTGTTCTGAGACAATGTTTTCATGTATGAAATCCTTGTAATGTGAATAAATGAGAGGGAGTAAAGGTCGGGAGCTGGCAACATCACGTTCATCACTGACCGTGAGACCCGGTAATATCAGGGATGAATGATATTCGGCTGAAATTCCGGACAGTCGTACGCGTAACCGTTCCGGTCACAGACGGATGGCCAGATGCCATTGCCTGTATACTCAGTCTGCACAGACTGATTTCTCCGGGACGGTAAAGCAGACGGGTACACCAGGCGCACAGGTCATCATCAGAAATGGAACGACACCCCGGCAGCGCCTCCGGGGCGTCGGGTGATTCTGGTGCCTGAATCACGCCTTCAGGGACATGCTGCATCAGCGCAGGCTCTCCAGCAGCGTTTCTGCCATTACCCACAATGCGCGGTTGAGCTTAATATCGGTGTCGATGCTGTGAATGGCACGGGTGTGGATACGTTTTCCTCTGGCACTGCGACCGGAAATTCCGCCTTTCAGCATATTCTCCTGAATGGTCTGATAAGCACTCCACAGGTCCTTACCGTAATCCTCCCGGCGTCGTGGCGTCAGAATGTCGGCGGTGGTGACGGGCTGATGTTCGTCACCATAACGGTAAGTCAGTGCCGCCTGAGCCAGCGCCTGGCGTGCCGGTGGCGGCAGGACCAGCGACTGCATGGCATCACGCTTTTCCTCAATCCGGTCAAAAACGCCCACCACCTCGTAAGCCCCTTCGATAACTTTCTCCACTACATTTCCCCGGTGCGGAACACGCACTTCCCCCAGAGACTGACCACAGACGCCCCCGTTCTGGCAGACGAACCTGAAGTAACCCGGCAGCATCTGGTAGCTGGAGGTACCGTCATGAGAGTTGAGCAGAATAATTTCAGGGACATGTTCTCCGTTTATCTCTCCGGCCCGCCGCAGACGCAGCATGTGTTTTGTGTATCCCCGACGGCCCGGGTCGCGCACACGGGTCTGGCAGGCGAAGAATGGCTGGAAGCCTTCCCGCTGCAGACTTTCCAGCACGGTGATGGTGGGGATGTACGTATAGTTCTGGCTTCGGGACGTGTGTTTATCTTCCCCGAAAATCCCCGGCACAAGGTGCATCAGCTCTTCATGTGTCAGTGGACGGTCACGGCGTATCTGGTTTGCAGCATAACCAAAACGACTGGCTAATCGCATACTTTGCTCCTTATCGGTGGTTAAGATTTACTGGTGTAATAAATGAAAAAAGCCGCGTCTCCCGGAGAAGACGCGGCCTGATGGACGAAATCAATGACGTTTATTGTCTGAGAAGCCCTTCACTGGCGAGCCACGCATTAAGCTGCTTTCCGGCACAGGGTTCAGTATTCCGGCAGCGCCAGCGTCGCTGACCTTCCGCGTTGCGGATAACCAGCCGGAAGTGCGCACCTGGTCATCTTCAATAAGCACATTAAGGTAAGCTGTTGTGACAGCCACCGTCTGCCCGTATGAGAAAGATCCTTCAGCCAGGACATACTCTGTGTGTAACCCGGCATATCTGGTTTCTCCTGATAAATAGCCTCTGCCATACGTTGTGGCAGAGGCTGAAGCATGAAACTGACTTCAGGGATCAGTTAACATTTTTTCCGGAAACGGTAATCAGCAGTGGATGGTAGTCCTGGGGATCGAAAACCGATAACGGCAGACTGACACGATGGCCGTTACTTTCTTCAGTTGCTTTAATGATTTCGGTTGTGGCGACATTTTCCACGCACTCCGTTTCCATAAATGCGTCTGTGGTTCGCGTGGCATTACTGTCACCAAAGGCTTCCGTTTCCATTTTTCTGGTCACCAGCGTCTGACCATATTTGTCTTTGAGTTGCAGAGTGATGGTGAGGGGGCCAAATCCTTCATCGTTTCCGCCATTATCCAGCCGGAACTGGTAGGCACAAATATTTCCCGGGAGCCATATCGTATCTGTATTGCGTATACTGATGTAACGTTGATCCTGTGCCCGGAGTGGGGCAGACCACGTTAACCCCAGAATGAAGGCGGTAATCATGCAGGTTTTGAACAGGTGAATCATGGTATTTACCTCTCTGAGTCATGACGATGACACTGACAAATCAGGTGATAAAACGTAAAAGGCGCAGAATAGCCGTTATGCCGGTAACTCCGGGGGTAATGCTTCTTCCAGTCGGTTAACCATATTGCCGAGATGGGATGCATCATATTCCATGACGGGGCGTTGCCTGATGATACTGACCACCAGTGGTTTGATTAACATATTGGTCGCGGCCCGTTGTTGTATACCGGCGGCGAAAATGATCTCCAGAGCATTCTGATCGATAACACGGGCCAGATTCGCGTTCAGATTTTCAATCTCATGTCCGGTCAGCAGGAAACTGCCGGCAAGCCATGTCACCTGCTCCTGAATCATTGCCAGAATTTTGACGCGATCTTCTTCAACCAGCGCTCCGGCAATTTTTCCTGATACAGCGGAGGCAATCATTCCCCCCAGAACACCGCCAACCACACGTCCTGTCAGTGCACCAAATGGTCCCAGTGGACTGAACAATATCCCGCCCGCCACTGACCCGACAGCACCACCTGCCACACCGGAAGATGCCACGGCAAGATTCCTGATGAACTGCGCACCGGAGATCCGTCCCCGCAACATTTTGATCATGTCAGGGCCGGTTGTGACAGCTACCAGTGCCAGAGATGTCACCAGCGTACCCTTCATTACTTTGTTCAGGGCACTGATATTTCCTGCACCGGTCCCCTTCTGAAGAGCCAGTCGGACAGTCGGGCTGGCAGTCGAAAAATCAATGTGCTTCAGCATACCCTGAACAACACTGAGCCGGTGGAGTTGCTGGGTTGTGACGTAGACAGCCAGTGTGCGGGTGAAGGTTTTTCCTGCCTGGACAGCAGCTGTCTGCAGGGCAGCATCGCGATCGCCGGTGCTGAGCCAGAAGACCGATGCCGTCAGGGCAAAACTGATCCCTCCGGCCGCCAGACTGACAACCGAACCCTCGGCAATATCATAAGTGACCGATTCGATGGTCCCGAACCGGGTGATATTACGGGCCTGAGTATAAGTCAGATGTCCCCGACGAATCAGCCGGGACGCTTCTGCGGGATCGGTTACACCGGGTACTTTACCTTCGCGGATCTTATTCCTCATGGTTTCAACAGCGCCGGCATACTGATCACGGGGGACTTCCAGTTGCATGGGGCCATTATTTCCCATGTAACGATACTGTCCGTTTTGTCCGTCGAATGCCGCACCGACGCTACGGGCTGCAGTTGAACAATATTTCGTCTGGATTTCTGTTCCGCTGACCAGTCTGTCTGCTCCATTTCTGGCATTATTATCACCGAGGATCCGTGCGTTTTTCAGACGGACTCTGTCGACAATATGGTTTCCCCGTTCAGCGGCAAACCCATGTCCCTGCCCTCCGGAAGCAAACATTTTCTCATTTGTACTCCAGGTTTCCGGCAGTTTCATGAGAATCAGACCATTCGCCGTTGCATCGGAAATAAAACCGGTGTAAGAACGTTCATAAATGTCCTGACACAGTGTTTCTGTTTCGCGACAAAGAGAGGAGCAGTACCATTCCGGATCCGGCTTATGATTTTCCGGGGCATGATGTACTTCTGTCAGCCCGCAGGAGGCACAGATACGAAGCTCATCCACGTGGTGGAATGATACAAAACGGCGGCCTTCTGAAAAGGGGTACCAGTCACCGCCGTCCAGGCAACGATCGAGAAAATCGTCATTCGCTTCCGGTGATAAATTCAGGCGGTTCCGGAAGAGGGTTTTCAGTTCATCAGGGGTAAATGACAGGCTCTCTCTCAGCTTTTCGTTGAAACCCGCCATGTTTCTTTCATACCAGGCATTGTCCAGTAGCCAGTTTCCGTCTGCCAGTTCAAATTCCCTCAGTTCTCCCCGGGAAATCCGTTGTGAAATGAGTGTCAGCCAGATGCGCTCCGTCAGCGTTTCAGGAAGGCTGTAATCGTTTTGCAAACTGCTCAGCCATGATTTACTGTTGAGCACCGGTTGTTCTTCCAGTGTCTGGCTGATGGCACTGGTCAGTCTTTTCAGCGCCTGGATCTGGCTGGCCGCCCATAGCAGCGTCACTAATGCAGCCAGCCAGTACAACAACCCGCCCCACCACATCAGTGAGGGTGAAATATCGAACTGCAATGCGATCAATGGTGCGTATGCAGAACACGCCATAAGGAAAAAAGCAGTATAAAAACAGCAGTAATACCCGTTAATTTCCTTGCTGATATCTTCAGGTGTGAGCCCGCTCTGCTGAATGGTTCTTATCTGCACGGGAAGAGCCAGCAGACCAGCGGCGAGAGCGGTGGTCAGAATAAATTTTACAGAGTCAAAAGTATGAGCCTCCAGTGCGATATGTTTACCATCAAGTCCCCACATGAAGCTGATGATCATTCCGGCAATCGTCAGAAATACGCCTGCCAGCCAGCGAATATGGAATAACCGGGTTATGCGTTCAGTGATATAGCCAGCCAGTAAAGCCGGGCCGAACAGACACAGCAATACGAATCCTGCCAGCGCAGACGCCGTGCTGGTTAATGCTCTGAACAAAAGGCGAAGAATGGCAAATCCTGCGATCAGCAGAATCAGCGCGCCGACTATCTGTAACATAGTCACTCCGTGATGAATATCATGTTATTGTGAATGCCAGTGAATGTGGCACTGAAACGTTTTCCCCCGTCCGGGTCCCGGTCATGATGACCGGGACCACAGAGAGGCAAAGCAGAATTATCAGAAGGTCACATTCAGCGTGGCCTGACTGTTATAACCTTCAGCGCTGCTGCCGTTGATGCTGTGGGCATAACCGGCCTGAACGCCCAGGGTGATATTTTCCCGGACACGGGCTTCCAGTCCGGCCTGCAGATCCAGTGAAGTGCCATTCTGTGAGGGAGAGAACGTCATCCCGCTGCCTGCGGTGGAGGTCCCCACACGCATATCACCCCGGGAGCTGAAGGTGCGGATAACGGAAGGCTGTACCCACCAGTTCACCGGCAGTTCACGCACACTGTGTTTTGCACTGTCACGCAGGGGGGCACGGGATGAGGTGCCTTCACCAAAGGTCATATCGTTGTGGCTGCCCAGACGGAAACCGGCACGCACATGTTGTGCACTGCCATGCCCGAACTTCACATAACCGGCGTTGTCCTTACCGTCATCCAGCGAAAGCCCCTGCCAGGTGTACTGCAGCCGTGGCTCCAGCATCAGGTTGTCAGTGATACTGAAGGGCAGACCGGTTTCCAGTGAGCCCAGCCAGCCCCGGCCCCGGACGCGGAAGTCGTTATTGTCCGATGACGCTTTCATGCTGTGGCGGGTTCCCTGTGCCACTATGTCAGCCCACAGGCCGGAGGAGGTGTGTGTCAGGTTCATATATCCTCCCAGGCTGCCAGCATCATCCCGGACCGTGCCGGCACGGGAGCCGTCATCATCCTTAACATCAACGGAAGAATGGCCTGCAGCACCATATATCCCTGCGGTCACAGACATACCGGCAACCTCTGTTCTCAGCAGGTCACCCTCCAGGCGGACGAAGCCATAGCTGCCGCTGCTTTCCGGCGTGGCCCCACGGGCAATACCGCCGTTGTTATCGTGACCGAGATGGCCGCCCTGAATGCTGAGACGGACGCTGTTATTTTCACCGTTTACACCGGTCTGATGGCTGCGTGAGCCTGCCAGAATCCGGTCATAGTCCATTGCCTGTGTCAGCATGGAGGCATACAGGGGGACTTCTGCACGATAAGCATTTTCACTGCGCAGATACCAGCTCTCATCACTGTCCCGGTTGAGGGAGTAGTTAAAGGCCCCGGCCTGCAGCCTGTTCCCCTGGACAAAAGCCCCTTCCTCCGTGGTGGCACCGTTAATGGCTTCCACCACCTGAATACCCTTACCGCTGGTCGCCAGTCCCGACGCACTGTTGCCGGCGTTCACCAGGTTCAGGATGGTTTTTCCGGTTGCCCTGCCGCCGTCAATGACCAGTCTGTCAGCATTGTTCTGTGCCATATCCGGGCGTACACGCAGGCTGATGGTGCCATTCTGCCCGTTCAGGTTTTTCACTTTCAGAGTCGCCGGCACAAATGTCCCTGTGCGTGAGGAGGTGAAATGAATCTGTCCGGCATGGCTGAGGTCATCCACCACCGACTGCACCGTAGCGTTATCGGGGATATTCCAGGTGGCATCGGAGGCGAGAGTGACATTCGTGGGGTCAATGGCACCGTTCAGCACAGTGCTGCCGGTCAGCTTCAGGGCTGTACCGCGCTGAGCAATGACATCCGTGGTGACGGTACTGTCGTTCAGCGTCAGCGTGCCTTCATTCAGGTTGACGGCTTTCTGGGTGAGTGTGGTGTTGCTGACAGTGAGTGTGCCACTTCCTGATTTTTCCACGCTGCCGTTACCGGTGAGAGAGCCTCCCTGCAGGAGTGCATCACCTTCACGGATGGTCAGGGTATCGTTATTCACCGTTTTCCCGGAAAGGGTAAGCGTGGCACCGTTATTCAGCGTGGTGGTGCCCGCCAGTGTGCCACCCCTGGCGGTGAACAGTCCGCCATTTACCGTGGTATCCGTGGCCGTATCACCGGCGTTCAGCGTGAATGAACTGCCTTTTTCCAGCATCAGGGCATCCGCCTGACCGCCTCCGATACGGAATGCCTTTCCGTCGCTCCGGGTACCACTGACAGCGGCACCGGAATCGGCCAGCAGTACCCCGCCATTTCCCATGGATACGGTGGTGGCGGTGCCACCGTTGCGGACATCCAGCGTTCCGCCATCATCCACACGGGTATTAGTGGCTGTGTGTCCGGTCAGCACATCCAGGCGTCCGCCATTTTCCAGTACGACATTATCAGCCTTACCCGCCACAACGGAGAATGCTCCCAGGCGGTTTATGCCGGTAACGGTTGCAGCCGTACTGGTAACCAGTGCACCGCCCGTGTTCTGGGTGACATCAGACGCTTCTCCGCCGGCATGAACCTTCAGCTCGCCGTTCTGATTTATGGTGGTGTTACCGGCAGTACCACCTGCCTTAACAACCTGCCAGCCGTCACTGTTTACAACCGTGTCAGAGGCTGTGCCTCCGTTGTGCACATACTGGTAACCGCCATTCAGTGTGGTATCCAGCGCATGCCCGTGTACCGTCTGGTCGCCGCCGGCATAAACCACAGTGGTATTTGCTGTTCCTTC
>OKSX01001498.1_pt1 | contig 11662 bp, 10 predicted proteins | sample 1606391 | NCBI WGS metagenome assembly OKSX01 (sample SAMEA3879578, study PRJEB24766) | human gut metagenome | biome: human-associated habitat; feature: feces | place: USA | collected 1985/1987
TCCGTTCGAAAAGAAATTGCGCAATCCCCATACAGCAATGCGTGCAAAGAGCTATTAAATATCCTGGTAGACCTGGATGCGACCGGCAAAATCGCCATGACGGAGAGAGAACTAAAATCAGCACATATTGCTGTTAACAAACTGAATAGAGAGCAGGCTGATGATTATTTTTATAATACCCGCATCGATACTCCTAAAGGCTACTATGACATACTGAAGGAATTCAGTTCTATCAACACTCTTAAAGCTTTATACGGCAAATATTACGCGTCAACGATATATTTAATAAACTTTCTGCCGAATTCTTTAGATGTACTTAAAGAGACACTAAGAACGGGACAGGGACCTCTATTCGATAACATTAAATTTAATAAGCTATATCAATCCATTAAGGATTTTACCCCGTTAACAGCAGAACAGAATGTTGAATTAAAGACTTTTTCTTCCCCGGTATATGCAGAGATGCTTACTCAAGTTAACAAAGAGATAATAAAAAAGATAGAATTAAACAAAAGAAAGACAGGCTTCACTGTTAACGAGACAGGACAAGTCTCCAATGAAGATTTATTCCCATCCATTATCTCTAAATTCCGGGGACACACACTGTTAGTTGATTTTTGGGCAACATGGTGTGGCCCTTGTCGCACAGCTAATAAAGCCATCACTCCAATGAAAGAGGAATTAAAAGACAAGGATATTATCTACCTCTACATCACAGGCGAAACTTCCCCCAAAGGTACCTGGGAAAACATGATTACCGATATTCATGGTGAGCATTTCCGTGTGACAAATGAGCAATGGAGCTTTCTAATGTCCAACTTCAATATCCGAGGAGTTCCCACTTATTTTGTTGTTGATCCGGAGGGTAATATCACCTTCAAACAAACTGGATTTCCCGGAGTAGACACCATGAAAAAAGAACTCATGAAAGCTTTGAATAAATAATTCAAACGTAAAAAATAGATCAAGCAGAAATCGTTGTTGATATACGCCATAAATAAATGCAAGACCCCTGATTGATATAGAAAAAATAGTGACGGTATATGCTTAGGATAGTGACGGTATCGTTGTCATATACCGTCACTATTTATATTGGATAGCGTCACTATTTTGTAGAAGAGAATCCGCCAACAACGGATTCTATATGATCCTAATAAATAAACGAGCCTCCATAGTCTTTGAAAAGACTACAGAGGCTCGCTCTATATCCTATGGATAACTTACTGCAAAGCTATCCAACTCCAGATTCCATTTATTTATGCATTTCCACGATTTGAGTCGGAGCCATCTCTACATTCCGGCGATCTACCTGACGAACAACACTGGCAGCCAGGGATAAGAAAGCGCGTCCGGTCACGGAGTCTTCATCCAATGCAACGGGAGTACCATTATCTCCTCCTTCACAGATGCTTTGCACGATAGGAATCTGCCCCAACAAAGGAACATTCATTTCTTCAGCCAGTTTCTTGGCACCTTCTTTACCAAAGATATAGTATTTATTCTCGGGTAGTTCAGCGGGAGTAAACCAAGCCATATTCTCAACCAAACCGAGAATAGGTACATTTACCTTATCGTTGGTGAACATATTGATTCCCTTACGGGCATCTGCCAAAGCAACCGCTTGCGGAGTACTGACAACAATCGCTCCTGTCATGGCTAATGTTTGAACAACCGTCAAATGAATGTCACTGGTTCCGGGAGGAAGGTCTATCAGGAAATAATCCAAATCTCCCCAGGCTGCATCAGCTATCAACTGTTTCAACGCATTACTTGCCATTCCGCCACGCCACAAAGTTGCCTGATCCGGATCGACAAAGAAACCGATAGACAATAATTTCACGCCATACTTCTCTACCGGAATAATCATGTCACGACCATCTATACGTTCAGCATAGGGGCGTGCATCCTCCACCTGAAACATCTTAGGCATGGAAGGACCGAAAATATCAGCATCGAGCAAGCCAACCTTATAGCCTAATTTAGCCAAAGCAACTGCCAAGTTCGCAGACACCGTAGACTTACCTACTCCACCTTTACCGGAAGATATACCGACTATATTCTTCACTTGTGGAAGGAGCTTGCCAACTTCCGGACGAGCGGCTTGCTTACTCTCTGCTGTGATTGTTACCTGCACATCAGGAGAGACATACGTATGAATAGCTGTTTCCGCAGCTTTCAACATTGATTTCATAAACGGATCAGTCGGTTTCTCAAAGATCAATGAAAAGCTGACAGTCATACCATCAATACGGAGATTATCGGCAACCATCTCCGCTTCCACCAAATTCTTTCCCGTACCGGGATAACGCACCGTTGCCAATGCATCCAATATCAATTTAGGATAGAGAGTCATTTTATTTACTATTTGACGAATTACTATTTAAAGTCACTATTCAGATGGCTGCCGGTTCACTTTAGGGTGATTGTCCCGGCAAGCTATTTGCTTGTACTTAGACCGCTACGCTTGCTGCGGTTGTAGCTACGATAGGGATCAAGCTCTATTTCTACATCCGGCTCTTGCAGTTTACCTTCCTGCGGAAGCCGGAATTTGATATACTTTATATCTAAACCACGATCCAGCCATTGTTGTTCATAATAGGTTTTAATACCGAGAATATTATCTACCAGATCAGAATGATATAAATCTTCAGTCATAAACTCAACCGGAAGTTTGTTCGCCTCAATCATGTATTTTGTATAGGTAAACATAAAGTTGCTGTCCGTTTTCAGGTGGATAATACCATTCGGTTGCAAAAATTTGCGATACCTTTCCATAAAATAGGTAGAAGTCAGTCGCTTGGTTGCTTTCTTCATTTGCGGGTCAGAGAAGGTAAGCCATATTTCACTCACTTCGCCTTCAGCAAAAAAACGCTCGATGATTTCAATATTGGTACGCAGGAAAGCGACATTCTTCATTCCGGCCTGTAATGACTCCGTTGCTCCCGTCCACATACGGGCGCCTTTTATATCCACTGCTATAAAGTTCTTTTCGGGAAACATCTTACCCAGGCCAACAGTATACTCACCACGTCCGCAACCCAACTCGAGCACAATCGGATGATCGTTTTTAAAAAACTCCTTGTGCCATTTCCCTTTCATGCCAAAAGGCACGTTATCTACCGCCGAATAAGGATATTCGAACACGTGCGGATAACTCGCCATATCGGCAAACTTTTCTAATTTATTCTTTCCCATATCAATCCTGATTAGGTCGCAAAGGTACTGATTTTGAAGCAACCGACAAAAAGAAATGGAGCACAGATTTCTCTATGCTCCATTCTTCTATAGTACTGAATGATTCGTCTAATTAAATCTCAACATTCACTTCAACGTTTACCTCTACACTTCCGCCTTGTTGTGCTTTCAAATCCTCATAGAAAGCAGCACGCGAAATAGCAACATACGGTTGCAGGAAAAGAAGTCCAATACCCAAAGTGAAAATACAAAGAATAGCCCAGCCAATGAAACTTAAATCAAGCATGAACAGCTTCATCTTGTTCCCTTCCATCATAGCCATACTTTTCTCAATAGCTGCATTGTTTTTCATTTCCGGTTCATCTTTCAAGATAAAAGATGTCATTGCATAAGAATAAGACTTAATGATACCCGGTATAACCAGCAACAGTGACCACAAAATTGTATAGACAGCCTGAAGCAACATAGTTACAAAAATACGTCCATAATCCTGGAAGCCTTCGAACAAAACACCAAAATCAATGTCTTTGCCTCTACATACGCCAAGCATTACAATAGTAAAGCCGTATGCAACCGGAAGTCCAACAAATAATGAACATAATCCGCCAATCACAGGAATAGCAGATAATCCACCGGCAATTGCTGAATAAATAAGTGCAGCAACGGCTGCCATAGGCCACTTTCCTCGAAGTGCCTCACGCGCCTGCGCACGTAGTTCTGAGTTTAGTTTTAACATAGTGAATAATATTAATTGATAAATGTGTTATTTCATAATATACAATTACTCTACAATCGTCACCCAGCCATGTGTATCCGGTTCGTCGCCATACTGGATTCCACGCAACTTATTATACAATTTCGTACAGATAGGTCCCGGCTTGCCGTCTTTAGAAATCACATAAGATTTTCCATTTTCCAAATCATCGATACGCTGAATCGGGCTGATTACTGCGGCAGTACCACAAGCACCAGCTTCTTCAAATGTTTCCAGTTCTTCTTCCGGTATCGGACGGCGTTCCACTTTGATACCCATGTCTTCTGCCAACTGCATCAAGCTCTTATTGGTAATAGAAGGTAAGATAGAAGATGATTTCGGAGTGATATAAGTATTATCCTTAATACCGAAGAAGTTGGCAGCACCACATTCATCAATATATTTTTTTTCTTTTGCATCAAGGTAGAACTCGCAGGAATAGCCCAGATCATGTGCTTTCTTGTTAGCACGAAGACTGGCTGCATAGTTACCACCCACTTTATAAATACCTGTTCCATGAGGAGCGGCACGATCGAACTCACGAATGATAACGTACGGATTGGTAGAGAAACCACCTTTGAAGTACGGTCCTACCGGAGTTACGAATACCACAAACATATACTCTTCCGCAGGATGCACGCCTACCTGGGCACTTGTTCCGATCAACAGCGGACGAATGTAAAGAGAAGCACCGGTTTCATAAGGAGGAATAAAACGTTCATTCAGCTTCACCACTTTCAGGATTGCTTCTTTGAACCGTTCTGTCGGAAGTTCTGCCATCAGAATTCCCTGGCAAGTAGATTGCAAACGGGCAGCATTTTCTTCCAAACGGAAAATACGAACTTTTCCATCTTTTCCACGGAATGCTTTCAGCCCTTCAAAGGCTTCCTGACCATAATGTAAACAGGTTGCCGCCATGTGCAAATTAAGATGTTCTTCACTGCTTACCTCCAGTTCTCCCCATGCACCATTACGGAAATTGATTCTCACATTGTAATCTGTCTTCATATATCCGAATGACAGATTCGCCCAGTCTATTTCTTTCATATTGTTATGTATTAGTTTATTTTCTATGCATTGAAACGCAAAAATAACTTTTATTCTTCAGATTGCCTCTTTTCTTGCAATAATTTTTCGACTTCCCGGTCGGCTTTTGTCAGTTTATCCTTGCAAAAGGCAATAATTTCATTGGCTTCTTTTATTTTCTCACTCAAAATGTCGATATCCAGTTCGTTATTATCTATCTGGCGAACGATCTTTTCAAGACGTTCCATTGCTTGGGAATATGTTTCTTTTTTTGCTGCCACGATAATTGATATTTAATGGTTAATGATGAATGTTTTTACAAATACACGTTTGGTGGATAGTTACTTTTCTACCACCGATCGAACTTCTCCTTTCGATAGCCGGGTTATCAAATGGTCTCCCGGCTTCAGTGAAGAAGCATCCGTCACCGCTTTCCCATCCTTGATTGTAATACTGTATCCCCGGCTCAAGAGTTTATCCGGAGAGGCGTCTGCTATTCGCTGTTGCAAAAGTTCCAACCGGTGAGATTGACGGGCCACTAATGCTTTCGTCACCTGTAACAAATCTTTCTTTGCTGCCAGCAAAGAAAAACGGGCGTCCGCAAGTTTGCGATGAACAAGATTGGGAATACGAGTTTGGAGGGTTTCCAACCTCCGTCGTTCCAGATCAAGAAGCATATAAGCTCCCTGTTGAATCCGCATAGATAATTCTTCCAGATGCTCCGCGACTTCCGCTACCCGGTGAATCAGGAGTTCGGCAGCAGCCGTAGGAGTTTTTACCCGGGTATGAGCCACAGAATCAAGCACTGTATCATCGCGTTCATGCCCAATACCGGTAATAATAGGTAATGGGAATTGCGCACATGCAGCTGCCAATAGATAAGTATCAAAGCCGGACAAATCGGAAGTAGCTCCACCACCACGAATGATGACTACTACGTCAAATTCATTGATGCGGGCATTAATACGATCCAAAGCAGCCAACACGGATTCCTCCACCTGATTTCCCTGCATTAAAGCCGGAAAAAGCTCCGTATAGAAAAAGAACCCGCCCGAATTATGCTGCAACTGATGACAGAAATCTCCATATCCGGCCGCAGTAGCCGAAGAAATGACAGCAATACGCTGGGGAAGAATCGGTATCTCAAGCTCTTTATTCAGTGTCAACACTCCCTCCTCTTCCAACTGCAATAATATTTCCCGACGACGGCGAGCCATATCTCCCAACGTATAAGCAGGATCAATATCAAGCACCGTCAGACTATAACCGTATAGCTCATGAAACTGAACTGTTACTTTCACCAACACTTTAATGCCGGAAGTAAATAGCTGCCCTGTGGTTTCCTCAAAATAAGGTTTCAACAAGCGGTAGATATTATTCCAAATCATACCGCGTGCCTTGGCTACGAGATTGTTGCTGCGAGGATCTTTCTGCACAAATTCCAGATAACAATGCCCTGTCGTATTGGAACGGACATCGCTCAACTCTGCCTGTATCCAATATTCATCGGGCAGGCATTGCTCCAGACTACGGCGCACGAGTGCATTCAGTTCTAAAAGAGAAAGCCTCTCCCCACCCTCTCCCAAAGAGGGTGAGTCAGATTGCTTGGACTTATTCATAGCGTTTATCATACAACAGTCACCTTATTTCTCCTTGGAAGAAAAGTTTAGATAAGCCTTCCACAAATCGGGAATACCATATCCATATATGTTATCCGGGAAATCGGCTCTATCCCCCGATTGACGTACCAAATCAATAATCTGCTTCGCTGTCAGCTTCGGACAAGCCTGCCACAGACAAGCTACCATACCGCACATAATCGGAGAAGAAAAAGAAGTTCCGTTGGCACGGCGAAGATTACCATCCGTTCCCATCACATCCGAATTCAGACCGACAGCCACTACATCCGGTTTCACACGTCCGTCAGCCGTATTCCCAACAGAAGAAAACGGCGCCAATTCTCCCCTTTTATTGACAGCTCCTACCGTTATTATATTCTCTGCGTCTCCCGGAGGAGTAATCTTCTTCCACGAACCTGCACCCGAATTTCCAGCGCTACAAACAACGACCATTCCTTTATCGGCTGCCTTCGCAGCTTCACGAGACATCAACGCATAATGACCATTCAAGTCACGATATCTATAATTCTTCGCAGGATCATCAAATGAGTAATATCCAAGCGATGTATTCACCAAATCCACTCCTACACTATCCGCAAACTCAATGGCTGCCGCCCAGTAATCCTGTTCTACCAGATTCTCCGAATATTCGTCCTCGCTACGCAACAACCAATAAGAAGCTTCAGGAGCTGTACCAATCATCACATGCGGCTGATTCATGGCCATACAGGACAATACAGACATTCCATGACTGCTTTCCGCATAAATATCTGCCTCCGGATTCACAAAGTCACGCACCCCGAGAATATGGATATTTTTCATGGCATCAATCTTATCTACATTATGGAATCCGGCATCAATAACGGCAATGGTCATTCCCTGTCCCTTAAAGCCCGCATCATGCAGAAGATCAACACGACTCATTGCCGCCTGTGTTATTGCAGGACCGTAAAGGCTATCGGTACGCACCGGTTTATTTATTAGCGAATCTCTTTGAAAGGCTCTTTGTGTGATACCTTTCCACACTCTTTCCGTGGAATGTACAAAAGGTAACTTTGCTATTTCGTCAATCAGAGTACTATCATTACAAGAAACAGTAACAAAATTATCCCATTTCCCCGTCACAAGTACATGAACACCCGTCTTCCGTATAGCATCTACATATTTCCTGCAAACCGGTAAATCGGTAGAATCAATAGGCAATCCCTGTTTTTTTCTCCGCTCGATAGATTTCTTAGACAAATACTTTTCCGGTTTCTGCAAGGAATAGTCAGTAGCCGCCTTGTCTTTCAGACTAATTCGATATTTTAAGGTATCTCCCGGAGTAAACTGGGCAAACACACCCAAATACATATTTAAAGCGAGAATCAATACTATAAACTTCTTCATAAGTTATCTTTCTATTTTAATCAATCATAATTCTTCATTTTCCATAATCACCAGCCCGATTCCTCTTTGGGAAGCAATGAAAGCTCCTCCCAGCACCCGTTTTCCATCATAAAACACAGCTGATTGTCCGGGAGCAATGGCCGAAGCTATTTCAAGGAAACGTATCAACAAACGTCCGTCTTCCAATCTTTTCACCCGGCAGGGAATCGGACGACTCCGATAACGAATCCGTACCGTCAGATTCTCACATCCGAACAATTCCCGTTCATCCACCATTTTATCCTGCTCCGCCAACATGTATTCAGTTTCCAGCTGGTCGGCATTTCCAAGCATCACCGTATTTTTCTGCGGATTGATTTTCAACACATAAGCAGGCTTTCCTAAAGCGATCTCCAATCCTTTTCGTTGCCCAATCGTATAATAAGGTGCTCCTTTATGCTTCCCAAGCTTCACTCCTTCAGAGTTAACAAACCATCCCGGTCCAATTTCACTATCCAGTTCGGGGCACTGCTCACGAAGAAAATCACGGTAATCCCCCTTGATAAAGCAGACTTCCATACTTTCTCCTTCTTTCGACTTTGCTTCATATCCTTTCTCTGCAAGATACTCACGAACCTTCACCTTCGTATAATCTCCCAACGGGAAAATACAACGTTTCAGCACATCCTGCCCCAATCTCCAGAGAAAATACGACTGGTCTTTCTTATCATCGTCTCCGGCTACTATATAAATATTTCCGCTTTTCTCTTCCAATCGTGAATAATGTCCGGTAGCCACCCATGCACAATTCAACTTATCCGCCCACTCCGTCAAAACACGGAACTTAAACAACGGATTACACATCACGCACGGATTCGGTGTACGCCCCTGCTTATATTCGTCTATGAAGTTTTTTACGATGGTTTCTTTAAAAGGAATACGTTCATCTGCTACATAATGTTCGATCCCCATCCGTTCAGCCAACTCCCTGGCATCCTGTGGCTCATCTCCCCATACGCGCATGGTAACCCCTACAATCTCGTATCCTTGTTCCTGCAGCATCAAGCAAGTAGCGGTGCTGTCTATGCCACCACTCATACCTACCAATACTCTCTTATTTCGTTCTTCCATTCGAATTTTGAAAATTTACATGGATACAAATGTACGAGATTTCAAAGAGAAAAGTTGCTTTTCTGAAAGAAAATCCTTATATTTGAAATATACCAAAAGCGAGAACAATTATGGCTAACCCCAGATTACCGGGCATTTCCGAGAACGAGCAAGCCTTATTGTATGCCAAACTGAATGAATACAACCGAGGCAGAGCCTCTTTCAAAGAGGAGGGTGTTTACTTGGTGGTGTTACCCCGACCGGGGAAACCAAACTATTCCCTTTGGCTCTATTCTCCCCTGCCCGAAAAACAGTCGATTCTTTACATACATGATCTGTCACCGGATATTAACGAGTCTCTCCGAGTGGCCAGTACGATGTTCTATTACTCGAAACGCTGCCTTATTCTTGTGGATTATAATGAGAAAAGAATGCAGAGTAATGGTGACGATCTTATCTTCTTCGGAAAATACCGGGGACATTTTCTACATGAAATCCTCAAAATAGATCCCGCCTACCTAAGTTGGGTAGCATACAAATTCATTCCCAAAATACCGAAACAGGAACGTTTCGTCAAAATAGCACAGGCGTATCACTCCATACACCTGGATATAATGATAAGAAAATCGAGGGAGAAGCGTTCATCCAGCCGTTATCTGGGAGAATTAGGAGAAAAGCTGACAGACTTAAAATTAAAAGTCACCCGGGTAAGATTGGAAGATGATCCGTACAAAACAAGAGTGAACGGCACTACCCCACAGTTTTTTGTCAAGCAGGTACTGACTTTGACCGATGCCAGTGGAAATTTAGTCACCATGAGTATTCCATCAAAAAATCCCAGTGCGGTTTCATGCACTCTATCCGGGATAGAACATGAATACCGACTGGGAGATATTATCTACGTTGCATCGGCGAAAGTATCGCGCCGATACGAAAGCTATGGTTCAAAATACACGCGCCTTAGCCATGTGAAGTTCGCAAGTCTCAACGTTTAGTCCAATCGTCTTTGACAAAACTTGCCGGATAAGAGATTTTATCCACCACACCGTCTTTCTGACGAATCCAGGATGTGAATGTACGGGCACCCTCATCCAATACGATGATACGCGCACCATTCGGCAAATGGTTATATTCCGTATTTCCACCGGTAAAGCGTCCATAAGCCAGAAGGATATCTTTCCACATCACTGCATAGTCATTATCGTGGTCGTGTCCTACAAACATACCCATCACATCACCAGCTTCTTTCATCGCTGCAAACATTCCTGTATTCAATTTAGGCGCACAAGCTTCCTCCATACGAGTTCCACGAAGAATTGCATTTTCGCTACGGGCAGCTTCATTGTATTCAGGAAGAGGAATATGGAAAAAAGCAAGAGCCGGCAGAGGCTGTCCGCCGTTTTGCACTTTATAAGCCGCACTCTGTTGACGATACCAATTTATCTGGTCGAATGTAAGCCATGCATACCCCTTCACATCTTTCAAAGGAGAATAAGAGTGAGAATCCATGCAATATAGCAAAGCAGCATCCTTCTTTAGATTGGAAGACGATTTCACTGTCAATACATAATCCGGCGATAAAACTGTTCCGCGATCAGGCAATAAATTGCCGGGAACTTGACGGATGATATCATATAACTGTTCCCGTGTCATTCCCTGTTCATTGTCATGGTTACCAAAAGTGACCACAAAAGGTAGTTTACGTTTAACTACCGGTTCCAGTACCTGCAACATTCCGGAATCCGCCGGAGCAGAATAAACAACATCACCGGTAAATATCACCAAATCCGGACGTTCGTCATCAAGCACCTGATTAATACGTTCCAGAGCTATATCTGAAGCCCGATTTCCATATTTAAAATGCACATCGGTAAATTGCACAATCTTGAATTTACCATCTTTGCTAAATTTCAGTTCACTCTTCTGAGCCATACAAAAAGTCGTTACCAATAAGAAGGCAAGTGTTAAGTAAATTTTAAAAAGACGAATCATAATTATTTGTTTTAGGGGGTTAAGAAATCTTCTCTATCAGCACAGTAGCATAAGCCGATATACCTTCTTCACGACCTGTAAAACCGAGTTTCTCGGTAGTAGTCGCCTTAATGGAAATATCATCCATATCAATCCCCATAACAGTTGCCATCGTCTCCTGCATCAAAGGAATGTGCGCTTTTAACTTCGGGCGTTCGGCACAAATAGTTGCATCGATATTGCCCACTTTATATCCTTTGGTAGCAATCAACTCCACTGTTTTTTTCAGCAGTATCTTGCTATCTATATTCTTAAATTCTCCTGCCGTATCGGGGAAATGATAGCCAATATCACGCATATTCGCCGCCCCCAACAGAGCATCGCAAACAGCATGCAATAATACATCAGCATCCGAATGCCCCAGCAATCCTTTTGTGTGTTCCAAAAGAATGCCACCCAGCCATAACTCACGACCTTCGACCAACTGATGTACGTCGAAACCAAAGCCTACTCTTATCTTCATATTTTATATAACAAATGAGTACTAATGAATAAAAAAAGATCAACGAATATAGAAATCCAGCAGTTTTTCTCCCTCCAGATAACCTTGCAAACGCTG
>OKSX01001503.1_pt1 | contig 11644 bp, 10 predicted proteins | sample 1606391 | NCBI WGS metagenome assembly OKSX01 (sample SAMEA3879578, study PRJEB24766) | human gut metagenome | biome: human-associated habitat; feature: feces | place: USA | collected 1985/1987
ACATGGAAGGAATTACTTTCGATGGACAGGATGCCGAACTGGTCTTTCACGGCCGGATGCTTCCGGTGTCCTTGCTGCGCAGTAAAAACTGCACCCTGAAGAACTTCTCCATTGATTTTGAACAACCGCATATCACCCAGGCTTCGGTGGTTGCCAATGATACCAAGGCCGGACAAATCACCTTGGAGCTGGCTCCCTGGGTTCAGTACGAGATTGCGGGCGATACCTTATATGTAAAAGGAGAAGGCTGGCGCCATTGTCCTTCCTCTTGTATTGCCTTCGAGCCCGAAACCCGCCGTCTGGTGTATAACAGCAGTGATGTGCGGATGGTCCTCTCGAAGGTGAAAGATCTGGGCGGACGGAAAGTATTGGCTGAGGGATGGAAGAATCCGTTGCTGGTTCCCGGTACGGTACTCGCCATGCGTACCTGGCAACGACCGGCTCCCGGTGTTTTCCTGTCGCATAATACAAATACTATCCTGAAGAATATACAGGTACATTATGCGGAAGGTATGGGCTTGTTGGCACAAGTATGCGATAACATCCGCTTAGACAGTTTTTCGGTCTGCCTGAAAGGGAAAGAAGATCCCCGTTATTTCACAACACAGGCCGACGCTACCCATTTCTCCAATTGCAAGGGACTGATTCTGTCGGAAAACGGACTGTATGAGAATATGATGGACGATGCCATCAATGTGCACGGAGTGTATTTAAAGGTACAGCAGCGAATAGACGAAAAGACGCTGTTGGCCTCGTTCGAACATGCCCAGTCGTATGGATTTGACTGGGGATTTGCCGGAGATACGGTTCAGTTTATCCGTTCCAAGACGATGGAGCTGCTCGATGGTACTTATCAGATTGCTTCGATCCGTCCGGAAGATCAGGATTCGGTATGTGGAGCCAAGGTATTCCGGATTGCCTTTACCCAGGCTTTGCCGGCCGAAGTTACTCCCGAACAATCCATCGGAGTAGAGAACCTGACCTGGACTCCGGAAGTCGTTTTTGCTCATAATACCATCCGTCATAACCGTGCCCGTGGCAGTTTGTTCAGTACACCCAAGAAGACCGTGGTAGAAAACAATCTATTCGATTATACATCCGGCACAGCCATCCTGCTTTGTGGAGACTGTAACGGCTGGTATGAGACCGGCGCTTGTCGGGATATCGTGATCCGGCATAATACCTTTATCAATGCCCTGACCAATATGTTCCAGTTTACCAATGCCGTTATTTCCATTTATCCGGAAATACCAGATCTGGAGCATCAGGAAAAGTATTTCCACAGTGGTATTGTGATCGAGGATAATGAGTTTGAAACCTTCGATGCCCCGATCCTTTATGCCAAATCGGTTGACGGACTGGTGTTCCGCCACAATACCATTCATCAGAATGAGGCATATTCGCCCTTCCACTGGAACAAGCACCGTGTTCTGTTGGAACGGGTAACGAATGCTACCATTGAGGATAATCAGTTCGAAGGCGGATTCGATCCGGCAAATGATATATGGCAGAAATAAGCGAAAAGACAGCTTAGGTCAATGCTGAAACCATGAACATATAGATCAGCATTCCGATGATGTCATTCGAAATCGTGATAAAAGGTCCGGTCGCCAAGGCCGGATCTATTTTCATCTTATCGAGTAACAAAGGAACGATTGTGCCGAAAATACTGGCGAAGATTACTACCGTAAACAGGCTGAGTGATACGGCACTCGTGATCGCCCGGTCGCCTAGCATGAAAAAGTTATAGATGAATACAATCAGACTGATCGTACTGGCATTGATCACTGATACGACGCTTTCCTTCAGAATCTGTGAGAAGATATTTCCCTCTTTCAGGGTATTGTTGGCCAAGCCCTGTACCACGATTGCAGACGACTGAATCCCGACATTTCCACCTGTTCCACCAATCAGCGGAATAAAGAGAGCCGTTTTGGGATTGGAGGCAAAGCTGTTTTCAAATCCTCCCAGAATGATGGAATTACTTAGTCCGCCAATCATTCCGATCAGCAACCAAGGCAGACGGGCTGCTGTTTGGGTAAAGACATTATCCGAAGTTTCCACATCCTGCGAGATACCGGAAGCCAACTGATAATCACGTTCGTGTTGTTCGCGAACCTCATCCATGACGTCGTCGATCGTGATACGTCCTACCAGACGTCCGATACTATCGATAACAGGAACAGCCACCAGGTCATATTTCTCGATGGTTTGTGTTACCTCTTCAATACTGTCACTGTCGCGCACGGAAATCGGATCTTTCTTCATCACATGCTTGATTTTCGATACCGACGGATTGGTGATCAGCTTCTTCAACGGAAGAACCCCACGCAGACGTTCGTCGTCGTCCACTACATAGACATAATGGATCTCGTCCACCTCTTCGGCCTGCTTACGCATCTCGTCAATACATTTGGGCATACTCCAATTCTCGTTTACCACGATCATTTCCGTACCCATCAAACCACCGGCTGTATCTTCGTCGTACTTCAACAGATCGACGATATCTCCCGCCTGTTCTACGTCTTCGATGTGCGAAAGAATTTCTTCCTGCGTATCTTCGTCCAATTCACGCATCAGGTCAACCGCGTCGTCCGTCTCCATGTTATCCACGAAACGTTTGGCGATCAACTCATTCGGAAGTTCCTTCAATAATTTATGACGGTCCTCTTCATCCAGTTCCATCAAAACGTCGGCTGCCTGTTCGCCATCCATCAGCATGTACAGGTAAATGGCTTCCTGCAAGTCGAGTTTCTGATAAATTTCGGCTATATCTGCCGGATAAAGATCTTTCAGCAGTTCCCTTGCCTTGACATCATCTTTCTCTTCGATGATTTTCTTCAGATTGTCTATGTATTCTTTCGTCAGTTCTGTCATGGCTGCTCCGTTTTTAGTGTTGTCGTTAGGCAGCCGCCAGTCTCAGCGGCTGTCAGATTACGTAAGCTTTCTTCCGGCTGTCGGTTGGCTGATTTCAACCAGTTATCCACCAGCAACGTCAATTCGATGAATTGTTCGACAGAGAGTTGTTCCGGACGTTTGTCGAAGACCGGTAACGCATAGTCGGGGAAGTCTTTTCCCAAAATAGGCTTGATAGAGTTGCGTAACGTCTTCCGGCGCTGGTTAAACGTCGTCTTGACGACTGTCTTGAACAGTTTCTCGTCGCAGCCTAATTCGGTCCGCTGGTTACGGGTCATCTTGATAACGGCACTCTTTACCTTTGGAGGCGGATCGAACACATATTCGCTCACGGTAAACAGATATTCGATATCGTACCATGCCTGGAGCAGGACACTGATGATACCGTATGCCTTACTGCCGGGCTTCCCTGCGAGTCGCTCGGCCACTTCTTTCTGGATCATTCCCGAACAGCAGGGAATCTGATCCTTGTAGTCGAGCACCTTGAAGAATATCTGGCTGGATATGTTGTACGGATAGTTCCCGATCACACAGAACGGTCCCGGATAAAGAGACGACAAGTCCAGCTTCAGGAAATCAGCGGAAATGATACGTCCTTTCAAGTCAGGAAAATTCTGATCCAGATAGGCGACCGACTCCTGGTCGAGTTCTACGACTTTCAAATCATGTTCGGCTTCCAACAGGAATTGGGTGAGTACACCCATACCCGGACCGATTTCGAGGACAGGTGTTCCTTTATACTCGGCAAGGGTGTCTGCTATCCGATGGGCAATCTGCAGATCCTTCAGGAAATGTTGCCCCAATGCTTTTTTCGGTTTAACGAATCTCATTCACTTCGAGGTGTAATGGGTTTATATTAAAAATTGCTTATCTTTGCCTGATACAAAAGTACAAATAATTTAACGAATAGAAGTGTCTGATGAATCTAAAAAGCACATTTCACACGATAATTAAGGTGTTTCTCCCGCTTTTGCTGGGTTGTTTGTTACTTTGGTTCCTGTATCGGAACATGGATATATCAGAGATCTGGCAAGTCATCAAGACAGGGGTTGATTACCGGATCATTCTTTTTTCCCTGTTGTTCGGTCTGTTTGCCAATACGGTCCGCGGGTTTCGCTGGGGATTGTTGATCCATTCTCTTGGCGAAAAGTTCAGGATGAGCAATGTTGTTTATGCCGTATTGGGAAATTATGCCGTCAATCTGGTTCTTCCGCGTGTCGGCGAAGTATGGCGTTGCGGTATGATCACGAAGTATGAGAAAATCTCTTTCCCGAAGTTACTGGGTACACTTCTGATCGACCGGGTGAGTGATACCATCATGGTTGGATTGATCACCTTGTCAATCTTTATCTTCAACATCGAGTTTTTCATCAGTTTCTTCCGTCGTAATCCGGATTTGATCGTGGGTTTCCAGTCGATGTTCCATTCGATCTGGATTTATGCTTTTTTGGTAATTATTGTCTTTGCCGTTTGGTTTGTATTCAAATATTTGAGTAACTTTACGCTGGTCCAAAAGGCGAAAGGAGTTTTGAAGAATATCTGGACAGGTATCCGGAGCGTTTGGGTCATGAAACGCAAAGGATTGTTTCTGATACAGACCTTGTTGATCTGGGTTGGTTATTTCTTCTATTTCTATATCACCTTTTATGCGTTTGATTTCACACGCGATCTGGGCATATCGGTAGGTTTGATAGCCTTCACGATGAGCAGTATCGGTGTAGCAGTGCCGGTACAGGGTGGGATTGGTCCGTGGCATTTCATGGTTATATCCACGCTGGTCTGCTTCGGTGTCAATGAAAACGATGCTGCCGCTTTTGCCTTGGTGGTACATACGGTACAAACGGCGTGGACCGGTATTTGTGGTCTGGTAGGCGTTGTCGCTTTGCCGCTCACAAATAAGAACCATGAATCCGACAACTTAACAACTAACTAACTAATAACATTATGTCAGCAGAGATTAAGGAACTATCCCCCAAACAGGTGTGGGGTTATTTTTATGAGCTCACCCAGACTCCTCGCCCGACAGGGCATGTTGAGGCAGTAAGCCGTCATATCGTAGCTTTTGGAAAGCAGTTGGGTCTTGAGACTTTGCAGGATAAAGTAGGCAATGTGCTGATCCGTAAACCGGCTACTCCGGGAATGGAAGATCGGAAGACGGTTACTTTGCAGGCTCATTTGGATATGGTTCCGCAGAAAAACTCATCGGTCAGCCACAATTTCCTGACAGATCCGATTGATGCCTGGATTGACGGTGATTGGGTTAAGGCCCGTGAAACAACCTTGGGTGCCGATAATGGGATCGGGGCTTCGTTGGCGATGGCTGTGCTGGCGGATAATTCGTTGAAGCACGGACCGGTGGAAGCTCTCTTTACCGTGGATGAAGAGGAAGGCATGGTTGGTGCATTCGGTCTGAAACCGGGTTTCCTGAAAGGGGATATCCTGTTGAATTGTGATTCGGAAAAAGAAGGTGAACTGTTTGTGGGATGTGCCGGCGGTGCCGATATGAACATCTCTTTCCAGTTCAAAGAAGATACGTATATTCCTGAAGGTGATGTGGCTGTTCGCTTGCATCTGTCGGGATTGAAAGGCGGACATTCGGGCGTGGATATCCACTTGGGCAGAGCCAATGCCAATAAGCTGATGTTCCGTTTCCTGAAAGAAGCGGTTTGCGATTATGGCGCTCGTCTGTCTTCTATCGAAGGCGGTAATTTGCGGAATGCCATTCCACGCGAAGCGGTTGCGATTGTGACCATTCCGGGTGATAATGTGGAGGCTTTGTGGGAATTGGTATCCGATTATCAGGAAATGTATCAGGAAGAGTTTGCCGGAATCGAAGAGAATATCCGCTTTACGGCAGAGATGACGGATCTGCCGGCGACATTGATCCCGGAAGAAATACAGGACGACCTGATCAATGCCATTGAAGGATGTCAGAATGGGGTGATCACCATGTTGCATGATTTCCCGGGAACAGTTGAATCTTCGTCCAACCTGGCCATTGTCAAATCGTCTAACGAACTGATCGAAGTCAAACTGTTGGTAAGAAGCTCTTCAGAAAGCCGGAAAGAAGCTCTCTGCTCCAGTCTGGAAAGTATCTTTGCCCTGGCAGGAGCCAAGGTGGAAGAAACCAACGGCTATAACGGTTGGCAACCCAATATCCATTCGCCGATTCTAGATTTGATGAAACAAACCTACTTCGACTTATTCGGAAAGGAAGCAGCAGTGAAGGTGATGCACGCCGGTCTGGAATGTGGTATTATCCAAGGAGCTTATCCGGAAATGGACATGATCTCTATTGGTCCGGATCTGGAACATCCGCACTCTCCGGACGAACGGGTGAGTATCCAGTCTGTAGCACATACCTGGGAACTGATCAAACACGTCTTGGAACGGATCTAAAAAGGCTTTGTCTTTAATTCAATATTCGGGAGTTTCGTTTTCAAAACTCATTTGATTTGAAAACGGAACTCTTGTCTTTTATCGATCCTTTTTTAAGCTGTCGAATTTTTACAATAGCTGTGGTGTATGGAACAAGATTATAAAGAGAAAAGCCGATTGTGGAAGGTGTTGGACCGGACTTATCTCTATCGGGATGCCTGGCTGACAGCCCGGAAAGACCGGGTACAATTACCTAACGGAAATATTATCCCGAACTATTACATCCTGGAATATCCGAACTGGGTCAATACGATAGCCATTACCAAAGACCGGAAGTTTATCTTCGTCCGCCAGTATCGGCATGGGATAGAAGAAGTTCGTTATGAATTGTGTGCCGGTGTCTGCGATAAGGAAGATGCATCTCCGCTGGAGTCGGCCCGTCGTGAATTATGGGAAGAGACCGGTTATGGAAATGGCCATTGGTCGCCGTTTATGGTTATGTCTGCCAATCCCAGTACGATGAATAATCTGACTTATACCTTCCTGGCAACGGATGTCGAACCGATTTCCGTTCCGCATCAGGAAGCCACAGAAGACCTTTCTATTCATTTGCTTACGCGGGAAGAAGTACTCGATCTGTTGCGTACAGATCAGATTCGTCAGTCTCTGCATGCAGCTGCATTATGGAAATATATGTTCCTGAGTTTATAAGCAGATGTGTTAATAAGGGCAACAGGCAAACCGATGGTTTGGATTTATAATTTGATTAAACGAAAGATAGATATGAAACAGTTTCTAATGATATTGACTTTGCTGTGTACTGCCGGCATGGCTAACGGACAAAACAAGGCTGCTTCGTCGGTCGTTATTCCCGACTCGTTGCAAGTTTTGGATAAAGACCCGAATTTTACGACTTATACGGCTGCAGCATTCAATCAATGCTGGGCAGCTTATCCCGGAGCACAGCTGGTAGATGTACGAAGTGCCGAAGAATATGCCAAAGGCCATATCGCTTCAGCGCAGAATATAGATGTCAAAAAAGATTCATTCCTGGCATTGGCCGATTCTCTATTGAATAAAAGCAAGCCGGTAGCAGTTTATTGTAAAGGTGGTGTCCGTAGCCGAATCGCAGCAAAGCAATTGCTGGCAAAGGGGTTTATGGTGTACAACCTGCAAGATGGATATGACGGCTGGCTCCGCTATTGGAACGAACAATAAAAGCTGATGATTTGTCTAGTCCTAAAGCGATTAGATCTCTGTTTAGGACTAGACACTCATTTTCTACTTAGAAAGAATAACCTATCGTAAAACTGGCTGTATGGTATTTGCAGCCAATCTCACCGTATTTATTTTCTTTGCCTAATCCCATATCATAACTGAACTTGGCAGAGAAACGGTTGATTTCAATTCCTGTTTCAGCTGCTATTCCCCAGTCAAAGCGGTAATAGCCATAATCATATATATCGTTTTCAAATTCATTCTTTGATCCAATATATTCATCTTGTAGATCTATTGTTGTTTCGATTGATTTCTCTTTACCGTTGATGCCAATGGCCACATAAGGACCTAAAGCCAGATGAAAACGTAGCTGATCATTTAGTTTCCAATTATAACGGGCCATAATGGGTAGTTGAAAATATCCTTTACGGGTTTTGTACTGATAAAAAGAGGCGGTTTGATATAAGATATCGCCTACTGGCATTTCACTACTGACGTATTCATAGTATCCACTGTTAGGGTTATAGTAACTATACATGGAATAAATGGATCCGTCTTTTAAAAGATAAGAGTCAACATTGACTTCTTTTCCTTCATTATCTTTGGCTAATCCATGTAAATGTCCCGAACGAATGGTTCCTTCTCCTCTCTGCACATAATATAATCCGCTTTGCAAGGCAAATCCGCTTTCCCCGAAATCGTAACTTACGGCAGCTCCGACTTTATATCCTATCTTGGCCGGTGAGTTTGTATATTTCGTTACGTTAAAGCCCGCTTCCGGGGTAATTTTCCATTGTGCTTGGGCTGTTAAAGCAGCCAATAACATCATTCCAATCATCCCACTCTTTTTCATATTTCTTGTCTTTTAAAGTTCTCTTTTATCCCTAAGACAAGAAATACCGGAAAACCCCTATTCTAGGAAAGGAGAAAAGTCAAAAACACCGGATATAAGCCAGCGAATAAGAATCGTATAGGAAATCGTGCAAACCGTGGCGATACCGGAAAGAAATGATATTCTTCTTGATCTCGTATTCCAGTTTTGTGCGAAGAAGTAACGGACGGTCGCCGTTATTCAAGTATCCGCGGAAACCCACCAGATCACAGCGGGCTGAAAGATTCTTCCAGGCACCACTGACAGCCCCACCATAACATACGGCGTCGTTCTGGCGGTTATCGTCCAGGTTGGTCATCCAGCAATAAAACCCTGCCAAGCCTTCGATGCGGACAAACGAATTGTATGCCGGATTCTTCCAGAGGTCACGTCCGATGTTGACATCAAACCAATAAGACGCGGCATCCGTATAGCGGGCATCACACAGACGGTTTCCACTGGCTGTCTTTAAGTTGGCACTCACACTGATATCGGCCCATTTCTCATTCCGGAGAACCTGGTAGAAGAAATTCAGTACAATATCACCATGACAGGGAATGGCAGGCTCGGTTTCAACAGCCGAACGCTCGTCGCGCACGGCTTCCGACGTCTTATACCATTCGGCGATGGTCCAGTTCGCCATGATACCGGCTTTTCCTTTCGCAATCGGGATATAAACGCGGGCAAAGACATCCTGAGTCTGGTCTCCCGGCATGGTGTGATATTCGCCTCTGACTTCCACCTCCCAGCGTGAAGGCAGTTTCCCGCCCATCAATTCGGGGAAAGGAAAGGCATTCGGACCAAAATAACGGGGTGAATAGGTTAGAAATTCCCGTTTTTCCCACCATTCTTCAGCCTGTAAGACCGATATACTACAGAAAAGGGCCACGATGAGGCCCCACCATTTCCTATTTGTTTTCATTTTGATTCAGGGGCGATATAATTTCATTTGTTTATACACTTTCAAGTGTTTTTTGCCTTGCCGGATATCCAGCAACAACTGATCAATGGCAGTTGACAAATCTTTTCGCTGTTCTTCCAGAATTTCCAGCTTCTTCCGGAAACGGGCGAGGTAAACATCCGAAGCATCGGTCCGTTCCGTTTCCTTTCGGGTATGGTAAATCTTCAATTCCAGGATGGACAAGCGGTCGATGGCCCATGCCGGACTTTCGGTATTCAACGTTGCCTGCGGTAAAGGCTTTACCCCTTTATACCGGTCTTGCAGCAAGCTGTCGATCAGTTCTACCAGGTCCACACGCTCTTGATTCATCTTCTCGATGCGACTGACGACCTCCAGCACTTTCCCCGCTTCCTGATCCGGTTGATGAATGATATTCAGCAAATGCCACTGAACCGCGTCCACCCAATGCTTCAGATACAAATAGAATTCAAAGCTATTGACCGGATACGGGTTATGCACCGTGGCATTGATATTATCTGTTGTATGATAAGCCTCGGTGGCCTGTTCAAAGATTCGATAACAAGATTCGCTGAAACTCATATGCGCCATTTAAACTTGAAAAATAGAAGAAATTACCTTCACTGTTTATTCTTCCTCGTACTGTTGGAAAAGGAAGTCGTTGTACGGGAAACGGGTAATGTGAATCTGTTTTACCCGTTCATACAGCAGAGCTTTTAATTCCTCGATATTTGTTTTCTCTTTCGCCGAGATAAAGATACAATTATCCTGCATCTTCGCCATCCAGGTACGTTTCAGTTCATCCAGATCGATGTTCTCCCGTTTTCTCGGAGTCAGGTCATCTTCATCCTTCGGGACAAAAGTGACCATGATCATCGGCTTTTCCCGATCATCTATTTCAGCCAGTGTTTTGTTGACTACTTCAATCTGCTCTTCGAATGTCGGGTGTGAGATATCTACCACATGAACCAGCAAGTCGGCTTCCCGAACTTCATCCAAGGTTGATTTAAACGATTCTACCAGTTCGGTGGGCAACTTACGGATAAACCCGACGGTATCTGAAAGCAAAAACGGCAGGTTCTCAATGATGACTTTCCGGACGGTGGTATCCAGTGTGGCAAAGAGTTTGTTTTCGGCAAAGACATCACTCTTGCTCAACAGGTTCATCAAAGTCGATTTCCCGACGTTGGTATAACCCACCAACGCGACGCGCACCATCTTCCCGCGATTCTTTCGCTGGACACTCTTCTGCTTGTCGATATCCACTAGTTCCTTCTTCAAACGGGATATTTTATCTAGAATCAAACGTTTATCTGTTTCCAGCTGGGTTTCTCCCGGACCACGCATACCTACACCACCACGCTGACGTTCCAAGTGAGTCCACAAACGAGTGAGTCGGGGTAACATATACCGGTATTGGGCTAATTCTACCTGCGTTTTGGCATGGGCAGTCTGCGCACGGCGGGCAAAGATATCCAGAATCAGATTGGTACGGTCCAGAATCTTCACCTGCAATTCCTTTTCGATATTTCGGAGCTGCTTGGCAGAAAGCTCATCATCAAATATGACGGTTCCGATTTCATTCTCAACCACATACTCTTTGATTTCCTGTAGTTTTCCTGTACCGACGAATGTAACGGAATTCGGTCCGTCCAGTTTCTGATAAAAACATTTGACGGCTTCTACTCCGGCTGTATCGGCCAGGAATGCCAGTTCATCCAGGTATTCCTTTACCTTCTGTTCGTTCTGCTGCGGTGTAATCAATCCTACCAGAACGGCTTTTTCTGATTGTGCTTCGCTAATGATAAATTCTTTCATGCCACAAAGATATATTATTTCAATTATTTACGTATATTTGCGAACATATTTACAAATATAAATCAACTTAGCTATGAAAAAGAGAATTTGGCATCTATCCAGATGCGTTGTCGTTTGTACGGCATTCCTATTCGTACAACAATTTATCCAGTCACAAGTTTCAAATCCATCTACATGGGAAAGTTTTGTGCAAAGTAACGCAAATATATCTATCCGGGATACGTTTCGGATGCAGACATTTGAGGGACTTGCTTCTGATAATTGGGATTATGCCATTACAGGTGAAGCCCTTATTGAAGATATCTCCGGCGTGAAAGATATTCCTAACAGCCACGGAAACTACGGGTTACGAATGCCAATGAATACGCAAGTGGCTTTCGAGCATTTCACGTTAACAAATCATCAAGATATAAAAATCAGTATACGGAAAGGGGGCATCCTTCTAGTAGAAGGAGAAGGCATGAGAGCCAGAACCTATCGAAAAGGGGAAACAAGTTATCCCTCCTTAGTTCCAACCATAGGAG
>OKSX01001516.1_pt1 | contig 11529 bp, 6 predicted proteins | sample 1606391 | NCBI WGS metagenome assembly OKSX01 (sample SAMEA3879578, study PRJEB24766) | human gut metagenome | biome: human-associated habitat; feature: feces | place: USA | collected 1985/1987
GCGACGCCGGCGTCGTTACGACGTTCGGGACGGATTCGGTCGTGGTGCTGGCCGAGAAGCTGGGCCGCGGCGAACATACCGTGCGGATGCAGAAGCGCACCGAGGGCGAGCAGGGGCGTACGACGATCCATGCCTTCCTGCTCGACAGGGGAGGACGTCTGCTGCCAGCCTCGCCCGCGCCCGGACGGCATATCGAATTTATCGGCAACTCGCTGACCTGCGGTTACGGGACCGAGGGGCTTTCGAAGGACGAGCCGTTCAAACCTCAAACCGAGAACTGCAACAAGGCGTACGCCTGCATCATCGCCCGTTATTTCGGCGCCGACTATACGCTGATCGCCCATTCGGGACGCGGCGCGGCGCGCAATTACGGCGATAAGAACACCACTTCGCAGAATACGATGGCCGACCGCATCGCCAATACGTTCGACGAGGCGGCGGAACCGGCGTGGGACTTCGCGGCGTCGCCGTATCGGCCCGATCTGGTCGTCATCAATCTGGGATCGAATGACTTCTCGACCCTGCCGCATCCTTCGCGCGATGAGTTTGCGGCCGCCTACACCCGCATCCTGCAGACTCTGCGCGGCGCCTACGGCGACGAAATGCCGATCCTCTGCGTGGCGCCGCGCGTCAGCGAACCGGCCTTCACCTATATCCGCGACCTGTGTCAGTCCGCCGTCGTGCCGAACCTCCATTTCGCGGCCGTCCTGCCCGGCTACTGCAACGACGGAAGCGAGCTCGGATCGTCGGCCCATCCCAATTACGCCGGCCAGCGCAAGATGGCGATGCTGCTGATCCCCTACGTTTCGACGCTGACGGGATGGGAGGCGGAGATCAAACCGGTCGAGTAGGCGTTTGGCCGTATCGCGGCTTTTTGCTACTTTTGTCCCCGGTTAGGAACGGAGTAGCGAATTATGGAATCTCACAAGAACAAATTGCCCTCGGCATGGGTGTCGGCGCTGCCGCTCGCAGTGCTGACACTCCTTTTATATGTGGTCATCCGCTGTTTCGGGGGCGATGCGATAAACGGCGGAAGCCAGATCGCGCTGCTCTCGGCCACGTCGGTCTGCGTGATGCTCTCGATCGGCATCTACCGCTGCAAGTGGTCGGTGCTTGAGGATGCGATCATCGACAACATACGCGCCTCGGCGTCGGCCATCATCATCCTGCTGCTGATCGGCGCCATCGCCGGATCGTGGATGGTGAGCGGCGTGGTGCCGACGATGATCTATTACGGGCTGAAAATCCTGCACCCCTCGTTTTTTCTCGTCGCCTCGTGCGTCATCTGCGCCGGCGTGTCGCTGATGACCGGCAGCTCGTGGACGACGATCGCCACGATCGGCGTGGCGCTGATGGGTATCGGGCAGGCGATGGGCTTTCCCGAAGGGTGGATCGCGGGCGCGATCATTTCGGGGGCCTATTTCGGGGACAAGATATCTCCACTTTCCGATACGACCATCCTTGCCTCATCGGTAACGGACACACCTCTTTTCAAACATATCCGCTACATGATGATCACAACAGTTCCCTCTATGTTGATCACGCTCGTTATCTTCACGGTAGCCGGTCTTTCACACGAAGCGACGGCAACAGACCAGATCGAACAGTACTCGATCGCCCTGAACAATACGTTCCATATCACACCGTGGCTGCTGATCGTACCGGTCGTCACTGGCATCCTGATTGCGAAAAGAGTTCCATCGATCATCACGCTGTTCATTTCGGCAGCATTGGCTGGCATGTTCGCGCTGATTTTCCAGCCACACCTGTTGCTGGAAATTTCCGGTTTACCAGTAGGAAACATCCAATCCAATTTTAAGGGCCTATTAATGACATTTTACGGCAGTACAAGCATAAAAACCGGAAATCCGGAACTGAATAGCCTGGTTGCCACACGAGGCATGTCAGGCATGATGAATACGATTTGGCTGATCCTTTGTGCCATGTGCTTCGGCGGGGCGATGGCGGCAAGCGGAATGTTGGGCAGCATCACTTCCGTATTTCTGCGCTTTATGAAACGGACAGTCGGGCTGGTAACGTCGACTGTCGCATCGGGACTGTTCCTCAACATCTGTACGGCCGACCAATATATTTCCATCATCTTGACTGGAAATATGTTCAAGGATATTTATGAAAAGAAAGGATACGAAAGCCGTCTGCTGAGCCGTACGGTAGAAGACTCGGTCACCGTCACTTCCGTACTAATCCCGTGGAATACTTGCGGTATGACACAGGCAACGATCCTCGGAGTTGCGACATTCATCTACCTTCCTTATTGTTTCTTTAATCTAATCAGCCCGTTGATGAGCATCACGATTGCTGCGATCGGGTTCAAAATAAAAAGGAAAAATGAAAAAGCTAAAAGTGTCGTTGCTGGCTAAGGTTGTCATTGCCATCGCAGCCGGCGTTGTATTCGGGCAGTTCCTGCCCGGCGGGATCGCCCGCATCTTTGTTACATTTAATTCTTTGTTCGGCAACTTCCTGTCGTTTTCGATCCCACTCATTATTCTAGGGTTGGTGACACCAGCCATCGGGGAATTAGGCAAAGGGGCCGGCAGATTGCTGGCCTTGACCGCACTGATCGCATATGGCTCAACTATCTTCTCTGGTTTCTTCACCTATTTCAGCAGTTCGGCAATCTTCCCACATATCCTACCGGTCAACACGGAGTTAACAGCAATGGAAAATCCCGAAGACTTCATGTTGCAACCCTATTTTATAGTCGCCATGCCACCTTTGATGGATGTCATGACAGCTTTGCTTCTATCCTTCACCATCGGGCTTGGCTTGTCTTATATTAATGGGGAAACATTGCGCGAATCCTTTTCCGATTTCCAGAAAATCATTACGAAACTGATCGAGGCGGTTATCATCCCTTTATTGCCACTTCATATCTTCGGCATTTTCCTGAACATGACGGTGAGCGGGCAAGTCATGGGCGTGATTACCATGTTCTTGAAAGTGATAATCGTGATATTTGTCCTGCATGTGTTGCTATTACTTATCCAGTTTACGATTGCCGGCAGCATGAGTGGAAAAAATCCGTTGCGGCTACTGAAAAATATGCTTCCGGCTTACGCGACCGCACTGGGGACACAATCCTCAGCCGCCACCATCCCTGTAACATTGGCTCAGGCGGTCAAGAACGGGGTGCGGGAGAACATCGCAATCTTCGTCATTCCCCTTTGTGCTACTATCCATCTGGCAGGTAGCACGATGAAGATTACCGCCTGCGCGATGGCAATCATGTATATGTCAGGCGAACCTGTCACCTTCACTTCTCTTGCCGGATTCATCATGATGTTAGGGGTCACAATGATAGCAGCTCCCGGTGTACCGGGTGGCGCTATCATGGCAGCACTCGGATTACTGCAAAGCATGTTAGGGTTTAACGAGACATTACAGGCGCTGATGATCGCCCTTTACATCGCGATGGACAGTTTCGGGACTGCTTGCAACGTGACAGGCGACGGGGCGATTGCAGTTGTGGTAGACAAGATCGCCGGCAAGCAAAAGACTGGGACAAGTCAGCCGTAGGCTTCTCAAACATCTGCCTCGTCATAAATCACACAGCCTTTCGACTCCCTTTTCCCGCATCATGGTTGCCGCGATATGAGCACAGGCATAAGCATCAGCCATTGCATGGTGATGATAGGTCAGATCGTATCCGCAATGAGCGGCAACAGTCTGTAGTTGGTGGTTAGCCAGGAAAGGATACATGCGCCTCGACAAACGGCAGGTGCAATAAAACTGATATTTGGGATAGGCAAGGTCATAGGCTTCGTGAGCTGCCCGCAGGCAACCTTCGTCAAAAGAACTGTTATGGGCAACCAGTGGGATATCTTGCAATCTGCCGGCTATCCTGGTCCAGGCTTCCTCAAAGTCGGGAGAGTCGATTGTATCCTGCATGGTTATGCCATGAATGGCAGTAGTAAACCGAGTGTAGAAGTTCGGATAGGGACGGACCAGCATGTAAACAGAATCGATTACCTTATTGTCCTCAATAATAGCAACCCCGATACTGCAAATACTACTGCGCTTTCCATTAGCGATCTCAAAGTCAATTGCGGCAAAGCGTTCCATACTTTTCTAATTGATAATTGTCAATTGACAATTAATCCAACGGACAACTGACAATCAAGAAAAGCATTCATTGTCCTTTCTTTAATTGCCAATTGTCCATTGTTAATTGTCAATTATTTACTAAAGTCTCTCGGTGTCGGCACTCCCGGAAGCGGTTTGCGGTCCTGGAGTTCTTTCATGACCTCCTGAATGGCACGGTCGAGTTGCTGGTCTTCACCGTTCCATTCTTTGACGGGATCATTATCGATCAGGATATCAGGATCGACACCATGATTCTCAATAATCCAGCTACCGGTTTTCGGATCGAAACTTGTGAAGAAAGGTACACGGATGTCCGTCCCGTCCATATAAGGTAACGAGCCACTGATACCGACAATTCCACCCCACGTACGAGTCCCGATCAGTTTGCCCAATCCCAGCGCACGGAAGCCCCAAGGGAAGAGGTCGCCGTCGGAAGCCGAATATTTATTGATCAAGCATACTTTCGGACCTACTTGCACGGCATCGGGAACAGTTCCGATACGGGCTGAACCACGACGCATCGTCAACCGATACGGTTCACGGGAAAGGCGTTCGAGGATCATCGGCGAAACATTCCCCCCCCCATTGGCACGGTCGTCAATAATCAACCCTTCCTTGTTGAGCTGCGGATAGAAATAGCGGGAGAATTCATTCAGTCCTTCTGGTCCCATATCCGGAATATAGATATAGCCGATCTTGCCGTTCGATGCTTTATCGACTTTCTTAATATTATCCTGTACCCAGTTATAATGATACAAAGAATATTCTTCTTCCAGCGGACTGATCACGGTTTTGCGTGCTCCCTCCAGCTGCGGTTTACTGTTCAACAAAATCTCCGTCGGGACACCAGCCTTGCCGACCAACAACGAATACATGTCTTTCACACTGTTTGTCGGCACACCGTCGATCGCCACGATAAACTCGCCAGCCTTCGCCTCAATGCCCGGCTCCGTCAACGGAGAACGCAACGACTTGCTCCAGGAAGCGCCCGGCAAGATCTTTTCCAAACGGAAGAAACCACTCTTATCACGGGAGATCTCAGCGCCTAACAGCCCCGTCTTTATCCTGTTGGGACGTTCTACTTCACCCGGATTCACATATGCATGACCACAGTTCAGTTCGCCGATCATTTCACCGATGATGTAATTCAAATCCAGACGTGTCTTGGCATATGGGACAAGCACCTGATATTTTGCTTTGACCGCATTCCAATCTACCCCATGCATATTCTCTAGATAGAAACCATCGCGATAAGCCCGCCATGCCTCATCAAAAATCTGCGCCCATTCCTTCGGATAATCGACCGCAATCTTCATATTCGACAAGTTCACCGGATCACCCAAGTCTGCCTTTCCCGAAGGAATATCCGTCACATAAAGAGCATCACCTTTGAAGAAGAGCACTTTCTTGCTACCGGGTTCGACACCCATAGAAGCGCCATCGGCCACCACGTCTTCCTTCTGCTCTTTCAAGTCGAATACTCTCGTACCTCCACGTCCCCAGTAGTAAACCTTGTTTCCGTCTGAATAAAAATTCCCATAATAGGAAGGACTCACCGGCAACTTGACGACACGATCCGTAATCCCATCGAAATCGATCTTGACAGCAGAAGTGGCAAACTCGTCTTTCCTTGTCTCCTCCTTCTTAACCGATGTATTTTTCTTTGATTCCTCTTTGGCAACAGAGACTTCCGCATCCTTCTCAATGAAAGGCGAAGGAGTATCTTTGGACAACAACGTCAAATAAACCCCGTACATATTATTATAGACATGGTTCCATTCCAGCGATCCATAAGTCGGATTAAAATCACGGGCAGATGCAAAAACCAGATATTTACCGTCCGTACTGAATACCGGGGAAGAGGAATCATACCACTTGTCTGTCACCGGGTATTCTTTCTTTTCAGCCAGATTATAAACATAAACGATACTATATTCATTGTTCCCTGTACGGGTATAAGTCAGCCACTTGCTATCCGGCGAAAAAGTCACTCCCCGCGGCTCGCCCATCGGGTCCTGCAACAAGGTCGTCACCTTCTTTGTAGCAACGTCCAAGAGATTCATACGGTTCTTACGATCCGTATAAACAACCGCTTTGGAATCCGGGCTTAGTTCAAAACCGCGGATATAAGTGTCATTATCCTTTGTCAGCTGGACGTGTTCGCCTCCAATGGCATCCTGCATATAGAGTTCTGTCTCTCCGGTCGCATCCGAAATATAGACGATGAATTTGCCGTCGGGCGACCATTGCGCATTGCGGTCATGTGCTCCTGGCGAACGGGTGATATTCTTTGTCACACCCTTCTCAACCGGCAAGTTGAACACTTCGCCACGGGCAGTCACCACTAAACGTTCACCGTCGGGCGACAGGCAGGCCTCGGTAATATAGTCAGCTCCATCCTTAATTTCGCTACGGGCGTAAATATTGTCGGAAGTCAAGGTGATGTTCACCTTTTCGGGCTTCTTACTCCCAGCATCCATCTTATAAATATAACCGCCATTTTCAAAAACGATCGTATTGCCATTTGCGCTTGGGAACTTTACGTCGTATTCGGTAAAGTCAGTGACTTTGTCCGTCTGTTTGGTCTTCGTATTATAAACAAAGATGTTCATTGTTCGGTCACGGTCGGAAAGAAAGAAGATTTCATCGCCGATCCACATCGGGATAATGTCCTGTGCAGGATTGTCCGTAATGTTTTCGACTGTCTTCTTATCGGAACTATAGATCCAGACATCATCCGCCATCCCGCCTTTGTAGTATTTCCAGGTACGGAACTCCCGCATGACACGGTTATAAGCCAACTGTTTACCATCGGGAGAATAGCTGCAGAATCCACCTTCAGGAAGAGGTATGGCTTCAGACAAGCCACCCTCCTTTTCCACCGTGAACAACTTTCCGCTAAAGCCATCGCTGATGCGGTTGCGATACACAATCCGACTGCCATCAGGCGTCCAGGTCATCACGATATTGTTCGGTCCCATACGATCACCCAAGTCATCCCGGCTGTTTGTTGCCGTATAGGTCACACGCAGCGGTTCTCCACCCGTCACCGGCATGGTATACACTTCTGTATTACCATCGTATTGCCCGGTGAATGCAATCGTTTTGCCGTCCGGTGAAAAACGAGGAAACATTTCGTACCCCACATGCGAAGTCAGGCGCCTGGCTTCGCCACCCGTAGCCGGAACCTTGTAGAGGTCGCCCGCATACGAGAAAACAATCTCATTGCCGTTCGTAGCCGGGAAACGCAACAAACGCGCTTCGTCCACCGCCATCGACAGTGAAGGGACACCAGCCAGAACCAATAAAGAAAAGATAAGTTTCTTCTTCATACCTAATTATCGTTTAGTCAACCGACAAAGGTAAAAAAAGTAAAGCTCAAAATATATTCCGATGCAGATATTCCTTTATTTTCCACCACAATAATTGCCGTTTCGCAACAAAAAGAGACCAGCCTCCCAACCTTCTTCCCGTTTGCTTATAAAATTCAGGATCACAAACCAATATGCACTGCCGGTCCCTACTTACTGCAGAAAACAAATAGAAACAGCCGTTCCTCAACAGAATACCCAAAGTATCATTCTTACGGACAAAACCGACAATATCTACAAAATTAATAATACCAACTGATGAAAAAGAAAACGAAGACTCCTTAAACTCCACATGATGCAAGACTACATAAGGCCGCAATTGCCAAAAAAGCTCAGTAATATTGGCAGGATCAAGTTTTTTCAAAAAAGATAGCAACCATTGCTCCTGAAGATTTGAAATAGATAAAGGTAATTCCATATTTACTTAAATTCGACCTGAAAAAATCCCATATATCCAACAATTCCCCAATTATATGGTTATTATAAAGAAACGTGGGAATTAGCAACATACACTCGATTAAGGACCTCGAATAACCTATAACTAGTTGTATGCAATAATTACCCACGTTTTTTATCTTGAATACGCAAGTGCATAAACACCCATCTTGCATGACAAGAAAAAACGCGAACAAAATTCACATACTATCCACTAGTTATCTAGAAATTTCGAGGTTTCAATCAAGAGATAATATATAAACTTTCGTGTTCACCACCAAAGTTGTACCAGCGATAACGCTTTATCCTGCTTACTGTACACGACAAAGATAAACAGAAGATTCAAAAATCCGATATTCCTCCTTCCTTTTTTCAAGGTTCTTTAGAAAAAACACAGAAAAAGCCGGCTACGGCGGAATATCATCTATTCCATTGTAGCCGGCCACTTTTAACTAATACCTACTTTTTATATCGCTTTATCTCTAAAGACAGACATCAATAATAACCTTCATTCTGTTCTTCACTGAGCTCACCAACAGGATTCAGACGGTCGATGTGTTTCTGCGGGATAGGACGAAGTTTGTGATACGGTTTAATGTAGATTGCATCCGGATTGTATTTCTTCACCCAATCATACAGCAGTTCACAACGAACCAAATCTTCCCAACGATTGGTTTCTCCCAGTAATTCACGTCCGCGTTCGTTCAGAATAAATTCGATAAAATCACCTTGTAGATCAGCCGGAGAAACTTTAAGTGCATCATACGTACTCTTCGTATCGTTCACTCCACCTTCGAAAAGCCAGATCTGCTGGTCTTTTTGCTCACCTTCGGCCCAAGCGGCACGCTTGCGGATCACATTGATATATTCAGCAGCCTTGTCGAAATCACCTTTACGACCGGCAGCTTCCGCTGCCAACAAATACGTTTCTCCCAAACGCATACGCACCCATTCGCGAGATCCCTTTTCTTCAGACACAGAAGGACGGCTCGGATCAAGGTATTTCACCAGTGACGGAAAATAACGGATCGAATGCATTTCGCGAGGGAAATAAGAATAAGTATAGTCTGCACGCAATTTCCGCATCTCGTCACTATTAGAAGCAAGCCCTGTTTCCTGCATCGTATAATAAATCGCCGTATCGCCATGCTGGAATTTCAACTCGCCCTCTATTTGCCCTTTAGAAGGATCCGGCGTAAAATAGACGTTTCCGTCATAAGAAAGCGACTCCCAAACAGGCAGCGTGCTTACATTATTTGCATAGTAGACCCATTTGAAACTCTTATAAAAACGTGAATCATGCAAACGATCGAATAAATCGTCCATCGTTTTCTTTGTCGCCACGTGACGACGGTACGGACGACCGTTTTCAATATCTCTCAACATACCCGGCTGATCTTCATACCAAGACAGCCAATAGAGATGCAGCTTGTTACCATCTCCGTTAAACATCGGCTCGGTTGTGAACTGCACGGCAAACACAGCTTCGGAGTTCCCCTGATTCTTGATATCCCACAGAGAGGAGAAGTTTTCTTGCAAAGCATAAGCTCCACTGTTGATCACTTGCTCAGCATAATAAAGCGTACTATCCATATCTGTCGCTTTCTGACCACGCGCATCTTTGACTGCGCTACCACGAGTCAGATAAACCTTCGCCAACAAATGGGCAGCTGAGTAACGTGTGGCACGTCCTAAAACAGAAGCCTTCTCCGGTAAATTTTCGGCGGCATTACGTAAATCACTGATAATAACATTATAAACATCAGCGATCGGAGCACGCTTGAAGTCCGTCCGAATCTCGAAACTACCTTCCGTGACCAAAGGAATACGCCCGAACTGCTGCACCAAATCAAAATATAAATAGGCGCGGATAAATTGCATTTCGGCATAACTTTGTATTTTCACACTCTCCAACAAGTCTTGGGAATCCCGAATCTTCTGCATGGCGATATTGGCATCACTAATCCCTTTGTAGTGATTTTCCCACATTTCATACAGAATACCGTCGTCCGGATTCAACTGTGTCGCATATTTATTATACGATTCACGATTACTACCATCTTCCCCTTCCGTAAACAAATCGGTTCCTAATTCGGTCAATACATCGAAACGTTCACCACCAACTCCCCAACGAAGGAAACCGTAAGCTGCCGTAATGGCTGCATTTACACCGGCTTCCGTTTCATAATAATCGTACGACATCACCGGTGCATCGTCTTCGCTTAACCAACTACTGCAACTTGAAGCAGATAACATCAGGCCTGCCAGCATATAGCAATATACAGATTTCATTTTCATTCTTTGATTTATTAAGATTAAAATTACAAAGTCAAGTTTATACCAAAAATCCAGGAACTGACACTCGGAGTGCCGAAACCACTACCGTTGGTTTCAGGGTTACCGGCCGAATTTACTTTAGCTGCTTCCGGATCAATACCCGTATAATTGGTAAAGATAAACGGATTCTGGGCTGTAAAATAAACACGCAGTTTCTCCACCAGGAACTTATTGGTCAAGGTCTTCGGCAAGGTATATCCCAATGTCATTGTCTTTACACGCAAGAAATCCGCTTTTTCATAATAAGTGGATGTGATGTAGATCGGGCGCTCCTCATCGATACTCGGACGAGGATAAGCGTTCGTCGGGTTATTCGGTGTCCAGTAGTCTACTTTCACACCGCCGTTACGTCCGCAATGTTCCACAGCATAAATATCATTATACAGCATAGCACCGAAACTCGCATATAAAAAGACCGACAGGTCGAAACCTTTATAGTTGAAAGTATTCACCATACTGGCAATCAACTTCGGACGTGGGTTTCCCAGAATTTGCTTATCGGCATCCGTAATCTTATAGTCGCCATTCACATCCTGTATCTTGATATCGCCCGGAGCAAACTCCGTACCGTTGGCGGCGAATTTTGCCATCTCGGCAAGATCTGACTCCGTGTTCTGCCAGATACCTACTTTCCGGTAGTCATAATGAACATTCACCGGCTGGCCGATAAACCATTTGCTACCGATATCGTCGTTCTTGCCATTATACAGTTCAACGATTTCTTCCTTGTTGGAAGACAGCATCAAATCAGTTGTCCACTGGAAGTCTTTCGAATTGATGTTCATAGAGTTGATAGAAACTTCTATACCCTTATTACGCGTTTTACCCACATTCGATAGCACATCGGGAAAACCGGAAACAACCGGTAACTGGCGTTTCAGCAACAAATCATGTGTATTCTGCATATACAAGTCAATCGTCCCGTTGATACGTCCTCTCAACACACCGAAATCGATACCCAAATTCCACTGGTCCGTCGTTTCCCAAGTCAACAGACTGTTCGCCATCGCATTCGGGGCATAGCCGATCGTTGGAGTTCCACCATTATCAAACGGATAACGAATCAACGACAACGTACCTTTCGTTTGGTAAGGATCTACGGCCGAATTACCAGTCTTACCAAAACCAAGTCTTAATTTCAGGTTATCCAACCATCCGGATGTACTCGACATGAAAGATTCTTCATTGATACGCCATGCCAATGCGGCAGAAGGGAAAAGCACCCACTTGTGTCCGTCAGCCAGACGAGACGAACCGTCATAACGGGCAGAAACCGTCAGGA
>OKSX01001522.1_pt1 | contig 11515 bp, 14 predicted proteins | sample 1606391 | NCBI WGS metagenome assembly OKSX01 (sample SAMEA3879578, study PRJEB24766) | human gut metagenome | biome: human-associated habitat; feature: feces | place: USA | collected 1985/1987
GGAGCTTCACCTCATCAATATGTCTTGTCCTGCCGCTGGAAAGAAGATTTCCTTCCGGCAGACCGGAGCAGCTTTTACCGCATGCTTTCTCATGCGGATTTTTATACGTATTTTGCCCGTTTGCATGACGCCTATTCTCGGTTTGATAGTTTGGAAGATGCCCTTTCTGGCTATCCGGGCATCCCGATGGAGAAGTTGTGTGCTTTTCTGGAAGTCTCCGCCAAGAGTCCGCAAAAGAAGCTGAACATGTTTCTGCGCTGGATGATACGGAAAGAGTCGGAGGTGGATTTCGGCATCTGGGAAAGTTTTGACCGTCGTGATTTGCTGATTCCTTTGGACACTCATGTTTGCCGGGTAGCCCGTCTCTTGGGACTTACCGATACGGAGACATTCTCTCTAAAGAATGTAAGGAACATAACCTCAGCCTTGGCGGAAGTCTTTCCGGATGATCCTTGTTTGGGAGATTTCGCATTGTTCGGCTGTGGGGTGAACGGGGTGTTGTAAGTTCCGGGTCTTTCTACCAATCTATCTCCTCAATGCCTTTGCTCCGCAGATAATTGTTGGCTTTGCTGAAATGCTTGCATCCGAAGAAACCGTATTCGGCAGAACGGGGCGAAGGATGGACGGTTGTCAGTATGAGGTGCTTGCTTCTGTCTATCAGGGCTGCTTTTTCTTTGGCGTATGCTCCCCAAAGCATAAAAACGAGATGTTCCCGTTCATCACTTAATTTCTTGATAACCGCGTCTGTGAAAGTTTCCCAGCCCATGTTGCGGTGTGAACCGGTTTCGTGAGCGCGTACCGTAAGGACGGAGTTCATGGAGAACACGCCTTGGGCCACCCAGCGGTCCAGATTGCCGGAAGTGGGAATCGGCTTGCCTAAGTCTTGATGTATCTCTTTGAATATGTTGGCGAGCGATCCCGGTATGGCTACTCCTTCCGGCACAGAAAAGCATATTCCGTAATATTGTCCGGGGGTGGGATAGGGGTCTTGTCCTAAGATAACCACTTTTACCTTTTCAAAAGGACATGAGTTGAAAACATGGAAGATAAGGTGTCCTGGCGGGAGCACATGGGCGCGTCCGTATTCGCTTTTCACAAATGACACTAACCTTTCAAAGTAGGGCTTGTCGAATTCTTCTTGCAGACGTTGCCGCCAGCTTTCTTCTATCTTGACTTTCATAGGATGTTGCATCTGGGTATGATGCAACAAATGTACAAATAATCTCTGTGACTGCGTATGCCTTTGGCAGATAAAAAAGAAAGCCCCATAGCCGTCAGGGAATATCAGGCACAGGGCTTTCACGTACTACGTTATGCTTTTAGGACGGTCACGATTTTTTCTATCATTGTCCGGATATTGTTTTCATCCTGCGCTGTGTAGAAGTTACCGTCTATTTCGGAGGAATTGTCGGTTGCTTCTCCGTTTCGGATAGCGGGTTTGGCCAATGGATGAACGGCTACTTTCTTACCTTTCGTGATACCCGTAAAATCGAACATCATGGCAGCTGCACAGTGCCCGATCATGATTTTGCCTTTCTCGCCGAATGTCTTGATGATTTCCAGCATGGTGACGTTATACGGTTTACCGGCATTTTGCTGGAATACGGGAACGGCATCACCGCAGGCGAACACAAGCGCATCGTATTCATCTTCATGCCCCTTCAGATTGGCCACTACATCGTCCACTGTCAGGGCAATGCCGGAATTTGTCTTGATTTCCTTGCTGTCCGCTACCGCGAATACTTTATAAGAAATGCCATTTTCAAAAAATGCTTCCAGATATTGGAACAAACCGCATCCGTTTACCGGATTTACTGCTAAAACTGCAACTTTCTTTGCCATAATCTTAATTATTAAATGAAACAATAGTTATTTTCAGTAAGTTCATTACTTTTGTGCTGCAAAGTTAGCCTTGCTGTTGCTCTTAAACAAGAAGGCACTTGAATGTTAGATAGTTACAACAATGTAACCATTGTTGAAGTTCAGATAATTAGTAAAAGTTAAAAAATGAAAAACTTTCATCACACAGGTGGTTGCCCCATACGGGATGTCTTGAGTAAGTTGGGAGATAAGTGGACAATGCTTATCATGGTTACACTAAAGACGAATGGTACGATGCGCTTCTGTGACATTCAAAAGACGATTGGGGACATTTCACAACGTATGCTTACGGTTACGCTGCGTTCGTTGGAAACGGACGGGCTGCTCATCAGAAAAGTATATGCCGAGGTTCCCCCGCGTGTGGAGTATTCCCTTACGGAGATGGGGCATAGCTTGATGCCGCACATAGAATCGCTGGTAGGCTGGGCGTTGGAGCATATGGCGGATATTCTGGAACGGCGGGGGGTACAGCAAGAAGTGGATTGATAAGAACCGCATGCCGTTGTAATATGCAAGAATTCCGATTCATCACGAACCGGAATCCTTTTTTCACGAGATTTACATTCTGAAAAGGGTTATTCTTTGACAGCTTCGCCTTTTTCGTTCAGAATTGTCTCTGTTTCCTGACCGTCTTGAGTGAGAATAATGATTTTGTAGATCTTTGCTTCATCTTTTACCTTTACATAGGCTTCTTTTACAGAGGAACCCTCGTAATTCTTTGCCAATGTCAGCAGAATGGCCTGTGGTAACTCTGTCGGATCCATTTTCACAAATTCATCTTGCGGCACTTGGGCTTCTGCCACAACTGCTGATGAGTTATTTACTTCCTGTGCGAAAACAACAGAGCTTCCTGTTCCCAGAACCATTGCTAATGCTACTAATACCTTTTTCATAACTTTCTGATTTTAAGTGAGTATTTGGGGATATTATCTCTAACACTCATCATAGGACAAAGAAGATGCCAAAGATAGATGGATAAACTTATCTTTCTGATTTATAGCGAAATGAATGGAAATCCTATAAATGGTACAGTGTGGAAATCCGTAGAGCACTGTGGAATTGAGTAACACATCTGAGGAATAGTTACACAGAATTCCAACGTGCTCCTTGTTTATTCCATCATATCAATCTGCATACAGGAGATTGCAAAAGGTTTTTCATCAATCGTCAATATCAATCACTCTCATCTTAGAGTCAAATGTAATTTCCCAACGGTTGGATAACTTTATCTCATATTCATTATCGTCATATTCAATTTGGAGGATTCTTGCATCCGGATAGTTTGTTTTTACATAGCTACGGATAGCTTCCGGCACGATCTGGGCAGGCACTTCGCTCTGTCTGCATCGCACTTCTTTCCATTCTCCCGCTTTGTCAAACTCCACTTTCTCGCCGTTGGTGAAAACTACATCATAGCTTTTATAGAATACTCCCGACTCCAGCTTAGCCATTGCCACCTTGTGGTCCTTGAAATAGGTCTTGATAAATGTCTGTGCCTTTGCAGGTAACTGACTCACTTGTATTGGCTTGTCATTATCCGCCATTACCATTGTGTGCATTGCAAACGTACAAACTAACATCATAATAAACTTTTTCATACTTCTTTATTTTTAATGATTAATACTTGATTTGTTTCTGTACTGCAAAGATGGGACAGGAATCTGGAAAGAATTGGGAAAAAACAGAAAAAAACAATTTTATGGAAGATGTTTTTTAATTGACGCGATGTTCATCGTTTGATAGGTATCTGATAAAAAAAATCCTTGAATCTCATGGAAATTCAAGGATCATATTTTCTTCGAAGTGGTGCCACCAGGAATCGAACCGGGGACACAAGGATTTTCAGTCCTTTGCTCTACCAACTGAGCTATGGCACCATTTCTATCTCTTTTGCGGTTGCAAAGGTAGTGAAAGTTTTGGACTATGCAAGAGGTTAGGAAATAAAAAACACTGATAATTGGCTATGTGGCTAATTATCAGTGTCTATATTTTTATAGAAAATACAAAAAAGTTGATAAGCATCCGGCTTTTCAGCTTTTTCCTTTCTGCTTTCGTCCGGGAGTTTCGGCCTATTCCGTTTCTTCGGGAGTGGAAGAGTCCTCTTTCAGTGGGTTCCAGCCTTGTGCTTTCAGTTCAAATTCCTGACCGTCGCGGGTGATTAGGGCACAGCCCAACTCCGGTTTCGTGATATGGCCTATCAGCTTGATGCCTTCCATTTCGGACACTTTCTCGTGGTCGGCAATGGGGACGGTGAACAAAAGCTCATAATCCTCGCCGCCGTTGAGGGCGCAGGTCGTTAGGTTCATATTGAACTCCTCTGCCATAACGGCTGTCTGGTAGTCGATGGGGATATGCTCCTCGTAGATGCGGCAGCCTGCTTTGCTTTGCGTGCAGATATGCAGCAATTCGGAAGACAGACCGTCGGAGATGTCCATCATGGCGGTGGGCTGCACACCTTCTTTTGCCAATTTCCGGATGATGTCACGACGGGCTTCCGGTTTCAGTTGCCGTTCCAGCAGATACTCTTTGCCAGCAAAATCGGGTTGCAGATCTTTGTCGCCGCCTTTGAGCACGCTCTTTTCACGTTCCAGCAATTGCAGTCCCATGTAGGCGGCGCCCAGATCGCCGGAGACGCAGATAAGGTCGGTGTCTTTGGCGCCGTTGCGATAAACCACTTTGCCCTTTTCGCCTTCACCGATGCAGGTGATGCTGATGGTGAGTCCCGTATAGGAGGAAGATGTATCGCCGCCTACAATATCCACCCCATATTCCTCACAGGCAAGGCGTATGCCGGCATACAATTCTTCCATTTCCTCTACGCTGAAGCGCTTGGATAAGCCCAGGGAAACGGTGATTTGACGGGGAGTTCCGTTCATGGCGTAGATGTCGGAGAAGTTGACTACGGCCGATTTGTATCCCAAGTGTTTGAGGGGTACGTATGTCAGGTCGAAGTGTATGCCTTCCAACAGTAGGTCGGTGGTGACCAGCACCTCTTTGTCCGCAGGGTAGGAGAGGACGGCGGCGTCATCGCCTACGCCGTATTGACTGGATTTATTCTTTAGTTCGATACCTTCGGTGAGGTGGCGGATAAGGCCGAACTCACCGAGGGTTGCTATTTCTGTTCTCATTCAGATATCTTGTTTTAACCCCTTTAGGGGAGCCGGGGACGTTTACGCTCTGTTAATCAACTCTCTCATGATTTCTGTCATCTTCGGCTGTGCGGCATCTGCGGCTTTCTGCACTTCTTCGTGGGATACTTCTACGATTTTGCCTTCCACGCCGAGGTCGGTGATGACTGATACTCCAAACACTTTGATGCCGCAATGATTGGCAACGATAACTTCGGGGACGGTGGACATACCTACCGCATCTGCTCCCAGAATACGGAACAGCTTGTATTCCGCCGGAGTTTCAAATGTGGGGCCTTGCGTGCCGATGTACACTCCATGCTGAACTTTGATCCCTTTTTCGGCTGCAATCGCATCTGCTTTGCGAATCAGTTCTTTGTCGTATGCTTCACTCATGTCCGGGAAGCGCGGGCCGTATGGGATATTCTTGCCCCGCAGCGGATGTTCGGGGAAGTAGTTGATGTGGTCGGTGATGATCATCAGGTCGCCAATTTCGAAGTCCGGATTTGTACCGCCGCTGGCGTTGGACACGAACAAGGTTTTGATGCCCAGTTCGCGCATCACACGTACCGGGAACGTAACTTCTTTCATGGAATAGCCTTCGTAGAAGTGGAAGCGGCCCTGCATCGCCAGAATATCCTTGTTGCCCAGCTTGCCGAAAATCAGCACATAGTTCAGGAAGGCGTTGACAGGCAGCGCCATAAGATAAATCTTCATCGACAGCTTGGTATAGCCAAGTGTATCGACAAGGCTGCGCAACGGCGTGATGAGAAAGAACGGCAGCACGCCTATGCCAAGACCGGCCATATACCACAGCGCAATGTGATAAACCTCCGGTGCCAGGCCCATGCCCTGCAAAAACGGCGGCAAAAAGATAACGCCGCCAACAATTATCAGCACTGAAAAGGCTATAGCCAACAGCATGCCATGTCGTACTACCGTAGAGATCTTTTCCTTTTCGCCTGCACCCAAAAGGTTGGCAATCAAAGGCATCGCCGCCAGCAAAATGCCTGCAAAGCAGGTCTGCACCGGCATCCAAATATTACCGCCGATGGCAGCGCCGGCCAAATCCGCATCGCCAGCCTGCCCGGACATACTGGCATCAAAAAAGTTCATGCCCATAATCGCAATCTGCGTGCCGATAATCGGCAACATAACGCTCAGCAGACGCTTAACCTTATCCTTATAATCCTTGTGTAAAATTTTTAGCATATCCTTACTCCCATTTTCCCTAATATAACAAAAGCCACACGGCTGCAAACACAGTCGTGTGGCGAAAAGATGACTATTGAATCAGAAAAAATCCACAACAATTTTTCAGATTTAATTTTAACAATAAGCAGCCTGCTTGTCAAGCTTAGCCTTCTGCTTCTGCCAATTCGGAAAGATAAGCCCAACGGTCCACCATCTCATCCAGCTTTTGCTGCACAGCCTCCTGCTGCATTGGTTGATTTCTGCGCCCAACATTTTCAGCTCTGCCTCACTGCGCGCAATCTCCTGGTCAAGACGCTCCAGCTCCAGGCGCTCACCATAAGTCATTTTCTTCTTCGCAGGCTCTTCGACAGGCTTTGCTGCAGCCACCGGCTTAGCCTTTGCAGGCTGCGCCTGCTGTGCGCTTTCCTCCTGCAGAGCTTCTGCATAATCGCTGTAGCCGCCGATATACGGCTTAATGCTGCCATCCTGCTCCAATGCGAAAATCTTTTGCGCAAAACGGTCGAGGAAGTAACGGTCATGTGACACGGCGATAACCGCACCGGCAAAGCTGTCGAGATAATCCTCCAAAACAGAAAGCGTCGGGATATCCAGGTCATTTGTCGGTTCGTCCAAAAGCAGTACGTTCGGTGCCGTCATCAGCACACGCAACAGATACAGACGGCGTTTTTCACCGCCGCTGAGCTTGGACACCGGCACCCATTGCAGCTCCGGCGGGAAGAGGAAGCGTTCCAGCATCTGTGCTGCGCTGATGCGCTGACCATCGGCCGTTTCAATATAATTATTCGCTTCCTTGATATATTCCAGTACACGCATATTGCTGTCCGGGAATTCGCTGTGCTGTGCAAAATAGCCAATCTTCACAGTCTGTCCTACGCGCATTTCGCCGCTCGTAGGCTGCAGCTTACCGGCGATGATATCCATCAGCGTTGATTTGCCGGCACCATTAGGACCAACGATACCGATGCGGTCATTACGCAGCAGGATATAGCTAAAATCCTTGATATAATCCTTGCCGTCCCACACCATACCGATATCTTCCAACTCGATGATTGTTTTGCCAAGACGACTGCTGACGGAGGACATCTCTAAATTTGCTTCCGTCTTGACGTTCTTTACTTCCGCTTCAATCTGAGCAAAGCGCTCCATGCGGTCCTTCTTTTTAGTACGGCGTGCTTCCGCACCACGGCTGATCCACGCCAGCTCGCGGCGGTAGATGTTGCGCAGCTTTTGTGCAGCAGAGGCTTCCGCAATGCGGCGTTCCTCACGCTTTTGCAAAAACAGGCTGTAGTTGCCTACGTAAACATAGCCTTTGCCGCCGTCAATCTCCAAGGTGCGGTTAACAACACGGTCAAAGAAATAACGGTCATGGGTTACCATCAGCAAAGCGCCCTTGCGCGCCAACAGCTTTTGCTCCAGCCAGGCAACAGTAGCGTTATCCATATGGTTGGTAGGCTCGTCCAAAATCAGCAGTTCCGACGGACGCACCAGCACACCGGCCAAGGCCACGCGCTTGCGCTGGCCACCGCTCAGCTCACCCATCTGCTGCTGCAGGTTGGTAATACCCAGCTGCGTGAGCACAGCCTTTGCTTCGCTCTCCAGCTGCCAGGCATATTTATCGTCCATCTGCTGCTGCAAATCAAGCAAATGCTTTTGCAGCTTTTTGTTATCAGGCTCCGCTGCAGACTGCTCCACCGCAGTTTCGTAATCGCGCAAGAGCACCATCAGCGGGGAATCTCCTTTAAAAACCTGCTCCAGAACAGTTGCGTCTGCCTCAAACGGCGGGTCCTGCGGCAGATATTCCATAACTACGCCGCCGGGAATCGTCAGCTTGCCGTCACCGGCCTCGTGATTGGCAATCATGCGCAGCAAGGTACTTTTACCGGTGCCGTTGACACCGATAATACCGTACTTGTCACCCTCTTCTACATTAAACGTAATATTTTCAAACAACAATCTGTCGCCATAGCTGTACGACAAATCCTCTGCACTTAAAATCATTTTACTTATCTCCCTGTAAAAAATTTACACTCTAAAATTATATCACGCCTGCGGGTAAAAGTAAAAAGGACGAACCGCCAAGGCTCGTCCTTCAAGCTTTTTACTTCACTGTAATCTGTAAATTTTCGTTTTCCTCCGCTGCGTCCTGCAAAACCTGCAGCAGCTGCTCACCATACCAGCCCAGCTTTTCATTATCCGTAACGTTGGCAGGCACAATGATCTGAGTAGGCTCGGCAATCTCCGTCAGGCAGTCGTACATAGCGTCTAAATTTGCACCGTAGTACACAGGCAATGCCAACGCGCTGCGCAGATATTTATGCAGTGCAGGCACAGAGGTCATACGCTCAAGGTCTAATGTGATAGTTTTCATGATAATCTCCTTATTTTCCGTATAGCTTGCTGAAGGACTTGTAATGGTCGCCGGTGTAGTAAATCAGGCCATCGTTGGAAAAGACTATGCGCTTCGCGTTACGATTACCCTTCACATAATCAATGTCGCATTCCTTCCAGTTACGGCCGTTTTTCTTCGGCAGCTTGCCTTCGTAATTGCCGTAGCGGTCGCCGCCGATGGATTTGCCGGGTGCAACCTTGTCGAGTGTGCCTTTTGTCTGCCAGCCCAGCTTTTTGGCCTCGTTTTTCGTAATATAGTTGTGTGGCAGACGCTTATATTCGTTGATGTAGGCAGCAACGTGCTCTTTATCGGTGTAGGCAGCACTTTTGCTGATTTTGATTTTGCCACTGTTGGCCTTGACGTTGGCCGCAGTATTCTGGCCATTGTTGCTCTTGGTTGTATTAACAGTTGTTGTCTGGGTTGTCTGCTTATCGTTGCTCTTGGGGCTGTTACTGCCGCAGCCGGCAATTACGCTGACGCTAAGCAGCATCGCCAGGAAGAACGCTAAAAGTTTTTGCATAAGGATGCTCCTTTCTTAAAATCCACCATCATTATAAGCTCTTGCGATTACATACGAAGGCTCATAATATGCACTGGCATTATAATTATCAATCACTTCGCAAATAGGATTATTATATACCCGCCGCATGCCCTGAACGTAATCTTCATCAGGCTGCAATGTAGCAAGAATAAGACGCATATATACCTTGCCCATCGCAGTAGCCGCCGGAATCTGCTCGCATAAATTCTTATCAACCGCAGTGATATCAAAAGTACCCTGCTGCAGGTTATACTCTGTAATCCAATCAGCTTCAACCTGCATGGGATTAACGCTGTGCAGCACGTTAGCCACGCTGATTAAATGACGCAGCTCAGCCTCTCCTATGGTATTAACTACATAAGCGTTATGTTGCTTTAGCTTACGGGCCACACGCTCCACCATATAACACATAAAGTACAAATCATTTTTTGTTATTTCTTCGTCAGGAAAGTAAAGGTTTGTCATAATGCATAACTCCTTACAAACTGCAGCGTTGCCAGAGCACGCTCTGTACAATAAACAATCTGGTGAGTGGGATATTTGAATTTTACCAACACCCAAAAGGCTTCTTTGGTGATACTACCATCTACGTAGCTTTCAATATAATCCCAAATCGTATCATCCGCCATTGGCCCTTCCACAATATCATAATGGTGTTCAATGCCACGCCTGCAGGCAACAACAAATTCCAGCCATTCATCAGTCATAGTAGCAAATTTTAGGATATTCAGTGTGCTGTCAGGTTCATAGCTATAGATATTCACTACATGCTTATTACGCTTAGTCAACGCCCAACGCTGCGCTTGTTTTTCTAAATTGGTACAATAAAAGCCGTAGCCAAAATCTTTATAAAAGCCATTGGTCAATACTTGAGGATTTTTTACAATGACGTTGCTGCCATGGTAAAGGGTAAGCATAGAGCCCATTTTACATTCATCCTTTCATACTAGATTATAAAATAACTGCATTACTTAGTTTTAAGCAATGCAGTTACTATACTCATTATACTTATTCTTCATCAATAGCAGGTTTCAATTTTTTCTGCAATGCGCTATCAAAATCTTTCAAAATTCTACCGAATACATCTTTTGGCTTTGTATTATCAAACTCATCTCTGTTCATTCTAGATCTATCATCAATTCGCGACCAAACGGCTTTCCCAGTTTGTGTATCATAAACATCAAACCTAACATTCACCAAGACTGTAGGAAAATTGCCACCACTAACATAATTGGTTTGCTGGCTAGTTGTAGTTACAGTAACAGGACCGTTCGTTGTATAAATAGAATTCTGAGTGGTCACAGGAAAAGTATATGTATATCCATCCGCATACTGAGAGCCAACAGTATAGTTTTCAAGCTTTATATTAATTATAACATCAAAATTATCTTTAATATAACATTTCCTTTGTTCATTTGCGTCTATAGAAAATTCCGGTAAATCTTTTTTATTACTAAAAACGTAACCTTTTGAGGATAATTTTTTTACTAATTTATTGAAAAATTTTTCTTGATAAATTTCTTCTGTTTCTTTCTCAGAAATACCATTCTTTAATTTTTCATTAACTTCATAATCAACAAAAACGTTCTTTACCGAAGAAAAATTATATTTTTTATCAACCCATTCTTGTTGTTGAGCTATAGCTAAATTACAAACCAAAAATAATAATACTAATATGGAAAATACCTTTTTCATCGCTAATCCTCCAAACCTATATTATTTATTTCATTATACCATATTTTGCAAATTCTATACATGCAGATTAATTACTACTGTTAACTGTAATAATTTCACTCAACTCAATAATATCATCGAATGATTTTGCGGAACGTCTTAAATATTCATGACCACCATCTACTGCACAAGCGCCACAAGAACAAACTTTATAGTCATGAACAGAAAATGACTCAATTATATCGCCACATATTTTACACTTGATTGCATTTCTGATAATCATTACCTATCCTCCTATCTTCTTTTCATTATATCATATACAAAAAATCGGCGCACCATATCATAATGCGCCGCCCCCAAAAGTTCACAAGTAATTCCTTGAAAAAAACTCCGCTTCATGTTATATTATAAATAAAGAAGACAACCGCCCACAAGGTGGGTTGCCGCTTGAATTTGGTTTGAAAAACCGTCTCTAGCTCGCAAATTACAGAGGCGGTTTTTCTATGTCTAGACTATCTGCTGTACTGAAAGATAAAAGTCAGCAATGCCAGAATGAACATGCCAAAAGCCATCAGGTCTTTGAAATCATAGTTCCTCATAGACATCACCTCGATTCTCTTAGAGAATTTCGGCAATGCCACCCCGTAAACGGTTGTCTTAAAATATATTTTATCATGTAAAACAAAA
>OKSX01001524.1_pt1 | contig 11501 bp, 13 predicted proteins | sample 1606391 | NCBI WGS metagenome assembly OKSX01 (sample SAMEA3879578, study PRJEB24766) | human gut metagenome | biome: human-associated habitat; feature: feces | place: USA | collected 1985/1987
GTCTGTCAACGGTGTCACCTACCCGCTCGCTGCCGCCTATATGAACCGCAACGACGTTAAGGTCCTCACCATTCAGGGTTCCTCTTCCGATACCTTTGAGGGCAATGTCTACACGCACAACGACGCCAAGTACTCCGTTGTCAGCAACGCAGACTTCGCCTCCAAGATCAACAGCGAGTTCACCAACCTCGGTGATAAGGTGATCTACCTCGCTTACATCTCCGGTTCCGGCGAGTACAGCGGCTCTATCCTCTATGCCAACATTGTTGACAGAGCTACCACCGCTGATGAACTGCGTGAGATCAGCGCTGTTAAGCCCAACGGCACTGTTACCGCTGCCTCTTCCCAGTCCTTCAAGGATATCACCATCTCCAACTGGGATGTTACGTACACTGATGGTCTCACCTCGGGCAGCACTGCTACCGTTAAGACTGTCAACATCGAGTGGTATAAGCTGAACGAGGCTGGTACCGAGTACAATGTTAAGGTCGTTGATACCAACGCCCCCTTCATCGCTGGTAACAGCTACAAGTTCGTTGCTACTGTTGAGCTCACCGGCAGCAATGCTGATGACTTCACCTTTGCTGATGGCGCCAATGTTTACACTGGCTACGTCAACAACGTTCAGTAATTGAACGAAAAAAACTACCCCAAAAATAGTTTCAGCCCCGAGCCGAAAGGCTCGGGGCTGTTTTTTGCTTTATCCAGTCCGCGTCATAACCGAGGACAAGATAGCAATATTCTTTCCCGCTGCTGTTGAACTGCGAGGATGCCATATATCCGCCAGAGTCGCTGTCTAACGTCTGCGATACCCGGCTCACGCCGCTGTCACCCCATGTATAGTAATTGTTCATGGAGCCGATGCCGGACGAGCAGGCGGTCACGCCGCGTATGACCGTCGTTTTCTGGCCGCCGTCCGCGCGGAACAGCACCAGCACCGCGGGGCAAAAGCCGCATTCGACGCTGTTCGGGTGATTTTGGCCCGATAGACCGGTGCCGGTGTATGTGCCGAACTTCGCGCGGCAAATCTTGCTGTTGGCAATCGTCTGCGCAATGGCGGTCACGGTCTCCGCCTCCGCCTTGGCCGCCACCGCGTCGGCGTTGGCCTTGAGCGTTTCGTCGATCTTGCCAAACGCCGCATTGAAGTCATCCATCTTGATGAAGTCCGACTTTTCCCACTTGGGCAGGCCGTAATTGGCTGTTTTTCCCATCGCGTCCTCCCCTTTCACCACGCGCGGCGCACGACGCTCAGCACGCCGATGGCCTCGTCGATGCTCGAAAAGCGGTAGACGCGCTCGTCGCGCTCGCGCTGCGCCTTTTCGATCGGGTTTTCGAATTTCATCCGCGCTAAGTGCTCGCATTTTTCGATCTGGGTTCTGGGTCGTTCATAGGTGTTGTTGTACATGTTTTTCCTCCTCATTTTGTGCAGCCCACGCATTTGCGCGGACCGTTTACAGCTATAAAGCTGTAAAGCGGTTTTTGGGACGCACCGGTGCAGCGGAGGAAAAATTTTCCGCCTTGACAACGCGGGAAAGTGGGGTATAATGGAGATAGAAAAGGGCGCTGTTGTCATGACGGTTAGCCCTCAAAGCTGGTTAAAACAATACTATGTTAACCGCTCGGTGGCCGCCGGGCGGTTAACACGCTTTTGGGGCTATGTAGGTCATTACCACGAGGACAATGACGAGACACAGGAGAAAACGCAGAGCATTTCCTCTTCCCATCCGCATCACCCCCTTTCGCAAGGGAGTCGAAACAGCCGCCACCGTTCCTTTACAAATATTATTATAGCATACCTCTTTACACTTAACAAGTACCAATATGCACAAATTATACGCTTAAACATTGTAGTATAATATAGTCACAGGATAAGGAAAGGGGAATGCGAAATGTTAAACCGTTCAATCATCTGCAAGGTAGCGAACAATCTCCGCAAGGGTGGCTATACACTTTCACAGGCTTTTAGAATGGCGTGGAAACTTGCAAAGGGCAAGGCAAGCGTAAAGGTTGCAGGCGTTACCAAAGAACGCAGACAAGAAGCAATAGAACATTTGAGCAGATACAACCCCGAAATGGTCAGCTTTATTCTGAACAGGGAAAGCGATAATCAGTACGACCGCAACGCAATTGCAGTATATGCAAGTGTGGGCAGCGGCAAGGCGTACAAAATGGGCTATATTTCCGCTGCTGTGGCGTGTTTATTAAGCAGCATAATTGATAACATTACAACCGTAAATGCACGCTTACAGGCTATTACAGGCGGTTTTTACGCCGATATGGTGCAGGGCTTGAGATTATCACTTTCAATCTAACCCACACGGGTGCAGGTGATACAGTTTTACGCAAATAATCCGCAGACTGGTACTAATGCGGAACAAATCAGCCGTTGTATAGTTGGCGATATACAGCGGCAATACACGAAAGGGTGTTTACTTAAATGTCAGCCGTAAAAAACACAATGGAAGTTATCAACGGGGCAAATCAGAGAATAAACAATTATTACGATATGTCGCTTGATAACTTAAATGATATTTACCATAACAGCGATAACGCCTTTGAAATGATATGCAATGCTTTCAAATTCGGCTATGTGCAGGGTGCAAAGGCGACAAAAGCGTACATAAATAAACAGCGAAAGGGAGCATAGACAATGGAAACAATGGAAGAAATGGACTTGCTTATTAAGTCGGAGCTTGAAAAGTGCGGAATTCCGACAGATAACCTTGACGGAGCAGTAAACACACTTGCGGACTTCTGCGAGGCTCATAACGATATGAGAAACGCAAATCACAGCGTATTTTATGTGGTGCTTTTAGCGGTGGCATACAAGGCAGGGCGTGAAAGCGCAACAGTTCCACACGGCAAAATGTAAGAGAATGTGAGAGAAAAAGCAAAGGCAGCGGAATAACAACCGTTGCCCTTTTTCCTGCCTTAATATTCTTATGTTTCGCCAAATACCGCCATATGTCCGCAAATGACAGGGAGGGGGGCTATAATATGGGCTGCGTAATATTTCAATGTTCCCCCTACGGTCCTGCGAATGCGAACGCTGAAAATTTTAACGGGGGGCGTACCTCTTCACGGGTTCGTCACGGCTTTAATTGTCAACAGCTCTGATATATGAGTATTGCACCGTTACTTCACGAATACAATTGATAAAGTCACATTGCTTTTGCGAATTGCTCCAACATTTACCAACATTCTTAGTTGCAATATGCTCTACCGCTGCTGTTTTAGTTTTAACATACCCCCCATTCAAAAGCTAAGATTTTTTTCTGATGAATGGATAACGGTATAAAGGCACGACAATTTAGTTTCGCACGCACGCAAGAATTTTTTAACAAAACGCCAATAATTAAACAGCAGTCGTTTCATGACCTTTAGCCGATTTCAGCCCGTTTTCACCTCAATAAACAGCAAATAAACGGCAAAACACTTTATAATTCATTAACAGAAATAAAATAAACCGCCTTGAAACTGTCAAAAACGGCTTACCAATGCGGTTTATCTTATGGAGCTGATAACGGGATTCGAACCCGTGACCTCGTCCTTACCAAGGACGCACTCTGCCTACTGAGCTATATCAGCATATTTAATTGTAAGGTTGCAACCTTTATAATGTTAGTCTCGCAAAATTTCGGATATTAACGGCCAAATCATTGATATAAAAAGCAGTAAAAATCCGACAATAACAAAATCAAAATTAATTTTACTTTTTTACACGGTTGCAAAACCACGGTGATTATATCACAAAAACATCGTGATGTAAAGTGTCCACGAAATATAATAACACATTTGCACGGTGATTTCAAATGTTTTTTTAAACTTTTTTGTAAAAAATACGAAAAGATTTGAAAAACACTTGATTATAAGCCGTTTTGGTGCTATAATTTTCTTGTAAATAATGAAAGCTAAAGGAGTGGGCAACAAACCCGCTCCTTATTTATTAGTTTTCACTTTGTTCATCGGTGCGGTTTATCTGTCTGCAATATTTCGCACAGGGTATTTTTGCAGACAGGAAGGCAGTGAATTTATGGCAAAAAGCAAAGGCGGTGTAACCGTATCAAAAGTATGGGAACTTTGTCAGCCGATTGTTGAAGGCTTCGGACTTTCACTTTGGGATGTGCGTTATGTCAAGGAAGGTGCAGACCGTTTCCTGCGTGTTTATATTGACAAGCCCGAAGGCATTGACATTAACGATTGCGAAAATGTTTCCCGTGCAATCAACGGTCCTCTTGATGAGCTTGATCCGATTGAGGCGTACTGTCTTGAGGTCTGCTCCCCCGGAATTGAGCGTGAGCTTATCCGTGACGAACATTTTATGCAGTTCATCGGTGCGGATATTATGGTTAAGATGCTCCGCCCCATTGACGGCATAGGCAGAGAATTTAAAGGGGTTTTAAAGGATTATTCCGACGGTAAGGTCACAATTGAGGATCATAGCGGTGAGAATGAAATCACAATCAGCAAAAAGGATGCCGCATGGATTAAGCTTGACGATTTTGATTAAAAATTGCAGTTTGAACACTACGGATACACATAACAGCATAACAATTTGTATATAACCGAAAAATAAGAAAAGGATGATTTGGAAAATGACTAACAAAGATTTATTTGAGGCATTGAGAACATTTGAAAAGGAAAAGGGCATTCCTATGGACTATATGCTTCAAAACATTGAAAAGGCAATTTCCGTTGCCTGCAAGAACTACTACGGCGGTAATGAAAATGTTGTATTCAAGGTTGATCCGGAAAAGAACAGCTTTGACGCAAAGCTTGTCAAAACAGTAGTTGACGAGGTTTTTGATCCTAACTTTGAGGTTACTGTTGAGGAGGCTCAACAGATTAACAAGAGAAAGAAATTTATTGTCGGCGATGAGATTGAAGTTCCGATTGATCCCAAGCACCTCGGTTGGACATCTGTTTCTTCTGCAAGAAATGTTATCCTTCAGGGCATTCGTCAGGGCGAAAAAGGTCAGACTCTTATCGAGTTTCAGAGCAAGCTCGGTGAAATTGTTACTGCAACCGTTGAAAGAATTGATCCTAAGTCGGGTGTTGCAACAATCAAAATCGGCAAGAGCGAAGCTACTCTGCCAAAGAGCGAACAGCTCGGTCATGACGACCTTAAAGAAGGTGACCACATTAAGGTTTATATTGCAGATGTCAAAGACAACGAAAGAGGTCCTCACGCAATCATTTCAAGAACACACCCCGGCCTTGTAAAGCGTTTGTTTGAACAGGAAGTTCCTGAAATCTATGACGGCGTTGTTGAAATAAAGTCAATCTCCCGTGAGGCAGGCAGTCGTACAAAAATGGCTGTTTACAGCTCAAATCCCGATGTTGACGCAATCGGTTCATGTATTGGCAACAAGGGCGCTCGTGTAAACAAGATTGTTGAAGAACTCGGCGGTGAAAAAATCGACATCGTGCTTTACAGCGATGATCCCGAAAAGTACATTTCGGCGGCTCTCTCTCCTGCAAGCGTTTGCAAGGTTGAAATTACAGATGAAGAAACAAAGAGCTGCCGTGCAACCGTTCCCGACGGTCAGCTTTCACTTGCTATCGGCAACAAAGGACAGAACGCCCGTCTTGCCGCAAGACTTACAGGCTGGAGAATTGACATCCGTCCCGAAAGCGGTTTCTACGGCGAAGATGAGGACGATGAACCAAAGGCAGAAGAAAAGTCCGAAGATGTTATCGACCTTGACGAAAGCACAGAAGGCGAAACAGTTGTTTCGGATGAAACAGAGGAATAATCAAATTAAACAGAGAGGGATTTTATGAAGCAAAGAAAAATGCCGTTGCGTAAATGTACGGGTTGCGGAGAGATGAAAGAAAAGCGTGAGCTTATCCGTGTTGTCAAAGCACCCGACACCAAAGATGAAAACGGTGAAATCATTGCAAAAGGCGAAATTTCGCTTGACCTCACAGGTCGCAAGGCAGAGGCGCATATGTGTGCAGAAATCTTGCCTGCTTTGAAAAGGCTCGCAAGGCACGCCGCTTTGAACGCTCGTTAAGCTGTAAAATCCCTGATGAAGTATATGCGCAGATGCAAAGTGAACTTGCCGCAGCAGACAGCGAGTAGGCGAAAGGATTTTTTATGAACGACAGGATTTTGTCGCTGCTTGGCATTTGCAAGAGGGCAGGCAAGCTGATTACAGGTGCCGACACGACGATTGACTCAATACGAAAAAGCAAGGCAAAGCTTGTTATTTTTGCAAATGATTTTTCAAAGAGCAGTAAGAAAAGCGTGCATACAGCCGCTGATGAATGCAATGTGAAAACATTGACAATGAACCGAAGCAAAGAGGAAATCGGATTTGCTCTCGGAAAAATCTGCGGAGTTATGACAACCGAAGACAAAGGCTTTGCAGATAAGCTTGAACAGCTTATTGAAAACGAATCGGGAGGAGAATTGTATGATAAAATATAAGGTAAAGGACGCAGCAGCAGATCTCGGAGTTTCAAACAAGGAAATTATTGAGATTCTCGAAAAACATTGCGGTGTTACAAAGAAAACAATGACAACACTCGAGGAAAGCGAACTCGATGTGATTTTTGATGTAATCACAAAGAAGAACAAGGTTGAAAACTTTGACGAATACTTTGCGGCACGCAACAACAAGCTTGACAACGAAAGCAAGCCACAGCAGGAAGATAAGCCCGCAAAGCAGAACGCAAAGGCTGACAATCAGAAGAAAAAGACCGATAAAAACGACAAAAAGCCTAACAACAAGGATGCAAAGCCTGCATCAAAACAGGAAAAGGTTGAAGTTACTCAGGAAAAGAGCGTTGAGGAGTCTGCTCCCCGCAAGCGCAGAGTAATTGACACCCGTGCAACAAATGTTGATGTTGAGCGTTACAACCAGAAGTATGATGACCTTGCAAGCGACAGCTCAAAGGGCAGAAGCACGGACAACATTGTTAAAAAGCAGAAATTCACAAACCGTACCCAGCGTCAAAAGGGCAGACGACAGAAGCGTGAAACAGAGCAGGAGCGTCTGAACCGTATTGCTCTTGAGCGTAAGCAGAAACCGATTACAGTTCAGATTCCTGACGAAATCGTAGTTTCAGAGCTTGCTCTCAGACTCAAGGCTACCGTTGCCGAGGTTGTTAAAAAGGCATTCCTTATGGGTACAATGGTAACAGCAACAGATACAATCGACTTTGACACAGCGTCACTTATCGCCATGGAATTCCACGCAAAGGTTGAAAAGGAAGTTGTTGTTACAATCGAAGAACAGATTATTGATGACAGCGAGGACGATGAGGCAAATCTCGTTGAGAGAGCTCCGGTTGTTGTTGTTATGGGTCATGTTGACCACGGTAAAACTTCAATCCTCGACGCTATCCGTCACGCAAATGTAACAGCAGGCGAGGCTGGCGGTATCACACAGCATATCGGTGCTTACAGAGTTATGGTAAACGGCAAGCCTGTTACATTCCTCGACACACCCGGACATGAGGCATTCACAACAATGCGTGCAAGAGGTGCTCAGGTTACTGATATTGCAATCCTCGTTGTAGCCGCCGATGACGGTATCATGCCGCAGACAGTTGAGGCTATCCACCATGCAAAAGCCGCAGGTGTATCTGTTATTGTTGCCATCAACAAAATGGATAAGGTCGGCGCAAATCCCGAAAATGTTAAACAGCAGCTCACAGAGTATGAACTTATTCCGGAGGAGTGGGGCGGCGATACACCGTGTATTCCTGTTTCCGCAAAGACAAAGGAAGGTCTTGACGATCTTCTTGAAATGGTTACTCTTGTTGCAGAGATGAAAGAACTCAAGGCTAACCCCGACAGAGCCGCAAAGGGTACTGTTATCGAGGCAAGACTTGACAAGGGCAGAGGTCCTATCGCAACCGTACTCGTTCAGAACGGTACACTTCACAAGGGTGATACAATCATCGCAGGCACTTGCGTCGGTCGTGTAAGAGTTATGACAAACGATAAGGGCGAAAGAGTTACCGAGGCAGGACCTTCTGTTCCTGTTGAAATCACAGGTCTTGATGAAGTTCCGGTTGGCGGCGATATTTTTGACGCAGTTTCCGATGAGCGTCTTGCAAGAACTCTTGTTGACCAGAGAAAGGCCGCTAAGAAGGAAGAAATCTTCAACGCACAGACTAAGGTTACTCTTGACAATCTCTTTGACCAGATGAAACTCGGTGAAATCAAGGAACTTCAGATTATCGTTAAAGCCGATGTACAGGGTTCTGCCGAAGCAGTTAAGCAGTCACTTGAAAAGCTTTCAAATGACGAGGTAAGAGTAAATGTAATCCACAGCGCAGTAGGTGCAATCAACGAGTCCGATGTAATGCTTGCAGAGGCATCTAACGCAATTATCGTAGGATTCAATGTTCGTCCCGATGCAGTTGCCGCAGAAAATGCAGAGCGTTCGGGCGTTGATATGCGTCTTTACAGCATTATCTACGATTGTATCAACGAAATCGAATCTGCTATGAAGGGTATGCTTGCTCCTAAGACAAGAGAAGTTGTTCTCGGTATGGCTGAGTGTCGTAATGTTATCAAGATTAAGTCAGTCGGCACAATCGCAGGTTCATATGTTAAGAGCGGTAAGATTCAGCGTGGCGCAAGCGTAAGAGTTATTCGTGACGGTATCGTTATTGCAGATGACGCAATTGCATCTCTCCAGAGATTCAAGGACGCTGTCAAGGAAGTTAGTGAAGGCTACGAATGCGGTATCGGTCTTGAAAGATTCAACGACCTCAAAGAGGGCGATATGTTCGAGGTTTATACAATCGAAGAATACAGGGACTAACTTGCAGAGCAAATCAGTCGGTGAAATCCGCTGTGACGGATGAAATTGTCCTGCGGTCGGTTGTTTGTCAAATCAAATTTTATAAACGGCACAAATTTACCGTTATTTTGTAGTGGCGAACCGTGTTCGCCGCTACAGATTATATACGAATTTTCATAATTCATTAAATTATAAGGATGTGATAGCATGGGAAGCCATAGAATTGAAAGAACAACAGAGGACATCAAAAGAGAGCTTACTGCTATTTTCAGAGAATTAAAAGATCCACGAGTTCAGCAGGCGTTTATCTCTATCGTAAGAGTTGAGGTTACAAACGACCTTTCATACTGCACGGTACAGATCAGCGCAATTGAAGGTCTTGACAGAGCCAAAGAGGCTGTCAAGGGCTTAAAGTCTGCATCGGGCTTTATCAGACGAGAGCTTGGACACAGACTTCATCTTCGTCATGTTCCCGAACTCATTTTCCACGCAACAGACAGCATAGAATACAGCGCAAACATCAGCCGTATTCTCAACAGCCTTGACATTAAGGAAGACGAGGAAGAAAATGATGAATCTGTATGAGGTTGCCCGTTTTCTTGAGGCACACGATAATTATGATATCCTAACTCACGCTTATCCTGACGGTGACACCCTCGGCAGCGGATTTGCGCTCTGCCTTGCGCTCCGCCAAATCGGCAAAAAAGCAAGGGTTATCACAACAGGTGTTCCGTCAAAGTTTACCTATCTTCAGAAAAACATAGAGGAAGAAGATTTTACAACCGAAACGGTTGTCAGCGTTGATGTTGCGGCTGACAGCCTTCTCGGTTCAAATATGAGCAAATATATAGGCAAGGTTGATTTGTGCATTGACCACCACGGTTCAAACACATTTACCGCTAAGGAAAAGTTTGTTGACAAATATGCGTCGGCAAACTGCGAAATTCTCTACAAACTGTTCCTCAGAATGCACATCAACTTTACAAAGGACATTGCAGACTGCCTCTACACAGGCATTTCAACCGACACCGGCTGTTTCAGATACACAAACACAACCGCCGAAACCATGCGTGTTGCCGCAAGTCTTATGGACTTTGGCTGTAACACCGCATACATAAACAAGGCGATGTTTGAAACAAAGTCGAAAAACAAAATTCAGCTTGAAAGAGCCGTTTATGACTCAATGACCTATTGTGCAGACGGCAGGTGCGCAATAATTTACACAACGCTTGATATGCTCAAAAAGCTCAACACGGGTGATGACGAAATGGAGGGACTTGCCTCTATTCCCCGTCAGATTGAGGGTGTTCTCATCGGAATTACAATGCGTGAAAAAGAGGGCGGATTCTTCAAGATTTCCGTTCGTACAAACAATAATATCAATGCCTCGGATTTCTGTTCGCAGTTCGGAGGCGGCGGTCATCCTGCGGCGGCAGGATGCTCAATTGAGGGCGACCTTGAAACCGTAAAGACAACGCTCGAAAAAGCTGCGGAGAAGTTTTTATCATGAGCAATCTTAACGGTGTACTGCTGATTGACAAGCCGAAGGAATTCACCTCGTTTGATGTTATTGCCGTTGTCCGCAGACTGACAGGACAGAAAAAGCTCGGTCACACCGGAACACTTGATCCGAACGCAACGGGCGTTCTGCCTGTTTTGCTCGGAACTGCAACGAAAACGCAGGATTTGATTCTCAATCATGACAAGTCATACACGGCAGAATTTCAGCTTGGCAAAACCACCGACACCCTCGACATCTGGGGTACGGTGACGGGAGAATGCGAATCTTCGGTTACAGAGGAGCAGATCCGCAGAGTAATTCCCAATTTCACGGGCGAAATTGAGCAGATTCCGCCGATGTACTCTGCCGTACAAAAGAACGGTCAAAGGCTTTATGACCTTGCAAGACAGGGAATCGAGGTTGAGCGTGAGAGCCGAAAGGTTACTGTCTATTCTCTTTCGCTTGCGAATTTTGACGAAAAAGCACAGACAGGCACGCTTGAAATTTCCTGTTCAAAGGGTACTTATGTACGCACGATAATTGATGACATCGGCAGGGTTCTCGGTGTCGGTGCGGTTATGACGGCACTTTGCAGAACTTCGGCATGCGGATTTTCGCTTGACGAGTGCATAACGCTTGACGAGCTGAAAAGCATTTGCGAAAACGGAAATGTTGAAGAAAAACTGCGTTCCGTTGAGAGCCTGTTTATGAGTTTGGGCTATCTTGCCGTATCGTCTGCACAGGCAAAACGATTTGCAAACGGCGGTGCGTTGAGTGCCGACAGAACATATCTTGCCAAGTCGGGGTACGAAAACGGTCAGCTTTTCAGAATGAAAACCCATGATGGTGATTTTTTAGGCATAGGCATTGCCGACAAGCCGAATAATCTCATCAAAATATATTTTCAAAACTGCAGGTAGCATGTCGCTACGCCCAATTCGTGAAGACAGTTTGCAATATGCAAAACATATTTGCCCGAGCGTTACTTTTAGATTGTAAATAAAAACGAGAAATAAAAAACGGTGTGCAACGAAACGGCACACCGAAAAATGATTGACATATTAATAGTTAGATGTTAATATATAGATAAGGAAACAGCTTTAGCTGTTCCGCTATTACAGTTTAGTTATTTTTCAACAACCGCCTTGTATTCGCAGTACAGGGCGGTTATTTCTTTATGGTGAACACAATAAAAAATGTGAAAATTACTATCACAGCTATGTATTCCACGCAATCAC
>OKSX01001526.1_pt1 | contig 11491 bp, 6 predicted proteins | sample 1606391 | NCBI WGS metagenome assembly OKSX01 (sample SAMEA3879578, study PRJEB24766) | human gut metagenome | biome: human-associated habitat; feature: feces | place: USA | collected 1985/1987
TGAAGAAATTTGCGCAAAACTATTGACAGTACCTTTAGTTTTGTTTGAGCGATTATTACTATATTTTTTTAACTGACATTGCGATTGCTACGCTCAATTGCACCTACATAATTGAGGTGCAGGTCGCAAAAATCTGCTAATTGTTCTTGAGTTAATTTTTGTTCGATGCGTAAGGCTCTAACATTAGCACCGAGTATATTAAAATAATCCATGAACCTGCATCCTTTGGAACGATACTTATATTCTTCGTTATATAGGAGCAAAAATCAAAAGTATACAGAATATAAGTAGCATTTTAGGAGAGAAACTAAAAATTAGGAGCAGAGTAAGGAAAAAAGGAAGTGAAAAATTGGTCGATTTTTATAAATCAGATGCAGGAGCACAAGCTGCGTGGAAGGGGTTCTCATCTCAAACGCTTTATATTGCATACAGACTCATTTCCGATGAAGGCGGATACGAGTATTACCCGGAAGACGTTGAGGATTTGGTAGTCAAAAAGAATGGCGTTGTAGTGGAAGCTGTTCAGGTCAAGAACATATCAGCTGATATAACGCTTTCAAGTCTTGCTGCTACAAAAACCTCTCAGAGCGGAGAGGGATTCTTTAATCGCATGTGTAGCTTACACAAACAAAATCCATCTTTCAGAGGTATTAAGGTTGTCTACTTTAACACTCTCGGTGCTGAACTGCAGGAAGTACAAAAAGGAAATACAAATACAAAAAAAGCTATAACGAAAAAGCTTGTAGAAAACCATGCTTTATCCGAAGAGGACGCGGCATGGTTGCTTGATTCTGTGCATTTTGAAAAAGTCAATATTGATGATTTGAAGTTAAATATTCATACTCAAATCAGTGATTATGTTCCGGTAATGTCTGCGCCTGCGCTGGCAAAAGATCTATTGATTCAACATATTTCTACACTTTCTAAAAGCAAAGGATGCACTACACTAAAAATGTGGCAAGAAAAAATCCATGAAATTGGAGCAAACATTGCCGCAATAGACGGTTTTTACAAGGAATACAACAAATCTCTTGTTCGTTTAGATGAATTGCAACTAACTTGCGATTATGAACAGCTGGAAAAAGAGTATTTGCAAGGTGTGTCTGCACATCCTGCGCATATTCGAAACAATTTCGATTTCAAACGAAATTATTGGATGGAAGAGATACAAGCTGTAATTAACAGTATAGGTGTCGCAATTCTTAAGGGTGTTTCTGGCCAAGGAAAGACCACCCTTTGTTATCGCTACTTAATTGATACATATCCTGAAGGCTGTGTATTTTGTGTGCGCACCATTGCTAACGAAATACAAGCACAAAACTTAGTTTCAGCGTTAGACGGTCTTGGTAAGCATAATGCGCATCTCATCATCTACATCGATGTACAACCAGGCGAAACACTTTGGGCGTTTTTGCTCCAAGAGTTGCAAGCCCGAGGTCTCTCCATTCCCGTTCTTATTTCCATTAGAGATGAAGACTATAACCGAACTCCAATTAGTGGGAAAGCAATCCGATATGGCGTTGTAGAATTGACATTGTCAAAAGAAGAAGCTGCACATATTTATAGTTCTTATACAGAAGCAAAGCCTCATGCTGAGCACAGAACTTTTGAAGAAGCATGGCAAGCTTTTGGTGGACAAGGGTCATTGATTGAATTTGCATATTTGTTGACTAATAATCAGACTTTGGCCCAGCGTCTTCAAGAGCAGATTGATGCATTGTTACAAGAAGGTATTTCTGATGATTGGTTAGAATTACTTCAATTGGTTTGTTATGCAGGGCGATTAGGATGTGCTGTTAATCTTGTGGACGTAAAAAAAGAAATCCAATGTTCCACGATGCATGCTGCTGTTAGACGTCTAAAAGATGAATACCTCATCAGAGTAGTTGATGAGAATACCATTGAAGCGCTTCATCCTGTACGTGCAAAAATCGTTTTTGATGCATTGTGCGATCAGATTTACACCGAATCAAGAGAAGTTGTATTCAAGGCTCTGTCGTGTATATCATCACAAAATGTGCGAGTGGTTCTGTTGGATTATTTCTCTAATCAACAATATGATATAAAAGATGTACAGCGACTCTCTCAAATAAAGTTCTGTGACTGGGTAGGATTTGCAAATGCTATTAAGTCAATGCTTTGGTTAGATGCGAAGCGTTATGTTGAGAGCAACATGACATTCATTAGCTCTCTGGTAGCCAAACGTGGTAAAGGATGGCTCTGTTTTTTACCCCTTGACCTTTCTGGTATTGAACAATCAGATGAGCTAATTGCGGATAGAATGAAAGATCTATCTATTTTCAATAAGGCAGATTTACAAAATGCCATTGATGAGGTCAAAGAATCACTAACCTCTCTCTCCATCAATTATCAAGCAATAGACTGTTTTTTGAAAAATTGTGCAGTGCCATCAGTTTTGCCTAATTCAGATGCTGATCGTTCTTCGTTTGGATATGCGCTATTTTGGATGTCAAAGCGAGATAATAACGTCATATTACCATTCAAAACTGATGAAATAGTTACCAGTGTTTGCGCAGGCGAACTCCAACCATCTGCGGATGCAATACGTGGGCTATTTGAACATCCTGCTTTAGAGGAAAGCTATTTGGCTGCTGTAGATGTATTCGTGGAGAGGCTTATCCGTGAAATGCAAGTACTTACTTTTTCGGTTACAAGCGATGAAGTGTCATGTAAATTTATTCCGCCTCTTTCGACAGAAACAGTGATTCCTGAGAACACCAAAAACACAAATCAGTATTGGCGAATTAAAATGCTGGATATTTTAAAGCAACTGTATCCAGAGAAAGAGTATATTGATATTGAGTTGATTGGTGTTGATATCCTTCGGGATATTGGTATTGAAGCTCTGGATTATAAACTTCACATCCATAAGAGCAAGCGCCCAAATTCATGGGTATCTGAATTGAATGGATGGACAAAAACACGAATAGATTATAGCTTGCGTCCTTCTTCGTGGCAGGAATATGTAGCTGATATTGACGAAATAAGAACCAATGTCCATGATTTGATTGTTGAGACAATTAAACTCATTGATGATGTATACAGAAAAGGGAGATATACACAGGATCGAGGAAAAAGGGTTAATAATTGGCTAAAAGTGTTTAGAGAACACACTTTTGTCGAAAATCGACTTCCCGCTTTTGCTGTTGATCCATACTGTCTTTATTCTGAAGGAAACGCCAAAAGCCCCTTTGCAGAGTATTTTACAATGCGTCAATTGCTTTCAGTTGGTAAGTATGAGAACTTTAGAAAACGATTGAATGATGTGTATTCCTCGTTGGATAATTTTTATAATCAGTTTGTAGAAGTTCTTCGTGTAAGAATTAATAAGCAAGATATTAGCATTGTTAAGAATCCAAGACTCGCTATGTTTAATCTATATTCTGCGGCTAAAGCTATCGTGGAATTTCAGAAAGAGTATGAATTGTTATTTTCCGAATACAGTTCACTTAATGAAGATTTTGCAAAGCAAGAACTTGAGAATATTCTTACTTTAGTTAATGTTTGGCGTTATGTGCTTGATAATCAACCGAAAGGTTGTGCCATTGCTTATGACTCAAAACAAAAATATCGTAAGGGAACAAACTATTTTTGTGATACGCTTTCAAAAGCAGTTACGGCGGTGAACGGTACCCTTCTTAAAGGTAATAAATATGCCTATATCATTGTTGATTACAATATGGAAGAGGATAATAGCCTTGAGAATGAATACACCAGAATCGTGATGACAATCAGGGATGTATATAAAAACAGTATTTTGCCATCAAGTGATAGATGGTATTTGGAAACGCAATCCTTAGAGTTAGCATATGTACCTGTTTTTTCTGGTGTGCTTTCGCCGGTAGTGTACTCGATTCCGTTCTATAAACTTTTGGATACAGAAGAATCCAACATAGCAAAACCGATGTATCCGTGTGAGATAGAACCTGTGCTAATTGAAAAAATGAATGCAACAAATTCTTTGAAGCTGTGGATTGAGTCCATGAAAAAACTTGGCGAAATGAAGTTGTACATTCAGAGATATCAGCAAATTGTTCAGACTTCTATTGACGAGAAATGTCTTTGTAGTATGACTGCATATACAGAAATGCTTATTGACAAAATCAATACATTGTGGAACGACTTTATTTTGGTAGAAAATCTCGTAAGCGAACTGATTGAAAATGCAAATGAGCAAAATAGAGAGTTGCTAAATGTTGTAAAACTTTTCTTTGATTGTTACGAAGAAATCGAAACTGTAATAAGTACGCAAAATGATCCGAGCGAACTTATACAAATAATTGAAACGGTATCCATAGTAATGTTTCTCTTATTGGATAACGTATAATAAGTTGCACAAAATCAATTTAAAAAGATAGACATAGGGACTATCTTTGCTTACAATTAAGTTACCACACAAATCATGAAGAGGTTAGCATCTATGGTTTGGTAACATTATACAATTAAACGAGCAATATATTCATAACGAACTTTAAACTATTGTAAAAAATAGTGTAGAAGAAACTCTCAATACTCTTTTTGACGCAGAAGCTGACAAACTTGTACAAGCTGAGCGCTACGCACGTGAGCAAACAAGAAAAGGTTATTGTGCCGGACATTACGAAAGATCATTCTCTACACAAGCTGGTAATGTGACTTTAAAAGTATCTAAATTAAAAGGTCTTAATTTTAAGTTTGCTATTATTCAGCGCTATCAAATACGTGAATGCCTTGTAGAAGAAGCGTTGGTCGAAATGTATCTTGCCGGTGTTTCAATGCGCCGTGTAGAAAGCATTACAGAGATTCTCTGGGGATAGAAGGTTTCAGCCGAAACCATTAGCAATCTGAATCAAAAATGCTTTGCTCGAATGTGAAATTTTCGTCTGAGCATTTGCTGCGTGTACGTATCGATATTGACAGTACCTGAAATTCAGTATCCACTATTATGCAAATCTCTGATATAATTTACTTGGGATATTTTGAGCATCTACATTTCCGCATTTATTCGTAGTAGCTGAAAAATAAAGGATAAATTATTTGGGATATTGTTGTAAGGTGTTCAGCTTTTTTTAGGAAATCAACCTTTGTATTACTTGAAAAAAGTATTCAGGGTAATAGTTGTGATATTATGGATGGCAGTCAAGAAGCCTTTAACTTACGCAAGCAAAAATATAATATTAGATGAACAATGAGGAAGGGTTATCATGGAAAATAATGAAATAAATCTATTTGAATTAGATGAATTACCAAGATATGTTGAAATAGCTTATAAAAAATTAAAGAACAGTATTTTCTTTGATAAATCCAATGTTATTACACGAAATGATCTCGTTGAATTTGAATATGGTGATCAGTGGGAGAATAAGCTCAAAGATTTAGCGGCATCACTTACTAATTCCGCAAAATGGGAAAGTAAAGAAAAAGAGATTTTAGAAGTTATAAATATTTTTACTCTTCCTAAAACAATAAATAATACTACAGATAAAGAGAAAAGTAAGGTCATTTTCAATAAAAATCATAATGAAAAAATCAACATTAAAGATTTTCAATATATGATTGACATGCCTATAGAAGGGCATATTTTGGGCGTTCTGTGGATTTTACTTATTGGTCGCTATCTTGATGAAGATGACAAGATGTATAAGCATTCTTATGGCAATAGATTGCGCAGGAGTATGTTTAAGAAGGGTAAAAAACCTACATATTATCCAGGAATGTTTGAGCCTTATTTTTCTCAATATACGGCTTGGCGTGATAATGGTATAGATATTGCCAGAGAACACCTTGATAAAGGTGATGACATAATTATTCTTACTATGGATTTGCAGCGCTATTACTATTCTGTAAATTATCAACAGGACGAGTTTGATAATATGCTCCAAGTTTTAAAAGGAGAAAATGATGATGAGGAATCCGAAGAAACTGATGTATTAACCCGTATTCATAATTTTGTTTTTAACGTGATACGGAGTTATTCCTGTAAATTACGTAGTGAATGTAAAGATGAAGGTTTATGGATTACAGATAATAGTATTCAGCAAAATAGTGATGAGCATGCTAACAATGTTCTTCCGATAGGCTTTTTACCATCTTGCATTCTAGCAAACTATCGACTCAATGTTTTAGATCAACAAATTAATAGTCGTTGGAATCCTTTGTACTATGGTCGTTATGTAGACGATATTATTATTGTTGATAAGCTAGAAAAGAATAGTGAGCTGTATAAGCTGATTTATAATCAGAATACAGAGGCTTCCGATATTATAGAATTATATTTGACAAACTGTAATGCAAAAAAATGTGAAGCTTGTTTTAATCAATCTGAAAGAGCTTTATTTTGTCATAGTAATATTAAACAAAATGAAGATAAAGATGATAAAAATGTTGAAGATCAAGATTATTATTATCTCAATCCTGATTTTTTAAAAGTGCCTCTTGCTAGTCAGAGTAGTCAAAATGCTGAAACTGGCACAATGAAGGTTAATGGAGATGTGTATATAAAGGTTCAGAATAAAAAAGTTCGCTTATTTGTTTTTGATTCTGGCTCATCTGATATGCTGCTACGATATTTCCAAAATGAAATCTTAAAAAATTCCAGTGAGTTTAGATTTTTAGCGCCAGCAGATACGATATATAGCGTTGATTCTTATTGTAAATTATTCGATGTAAAGTATTCGGACAGTATTAATAAAATAAGCTCTGTAAAGGATATAGCGATAAACAAATTTGAGCTATCAAAATTCTTAGGTAAGCAGATGTCTATTAGTATGCTTACGGACAGTAAGGATAATCCTAATTTTTGTGAACTTCTGAAGTTAATGGTTGATGATGTTTTAATAGAAAATTACATGCTTTGGGAAAGAATTTTAGAAGTATTAATATTGAGGCATGATAAGAAAAATTTACTTCGTTTTACTCAGAATATAGTAGATAGTTTACGCAAATTAACTTATAAAGGTGATGCTTCATCTGATAAAACTAAAATTTGTAGTAGGGATTTAGTGAGGGTATTCTATTCCGGTCTATGCAGAGTTATGGCACTTACATGGGGGCCTAGAGCGGATAGTGCAATAAAAGATGTCTGCAAGATTTTCAACGAAGCACGGCTTGCAGATGAAGTAACTATTTTGGATGAAAAAACTATATTCCGTTTTAGAAAACAGTATTGTTATTCACGTATGCTGAATAAATTTCTTGTTCCACTGTGCATTGAAAGTATCATAAATAAACTGCAAGAAAAAATAAAGGTAATGGAAGATGATTTAGAAAAAGAAAATCCCAAAGATAAACAGGAGAATATTTTTCTTTTTGATCTCAAAAATTCTCTAAGCTTAATTAGTGAAATTGATTTATCAACTAATAAGTACTATTATTCTCCTACAGTTATAAAACCAGAAGAATTAAAGTTTTCAATGTCTACAGCTCAGATGTTCAGTAAAAAGAATAAACTGGAAGTAGATGAGAAAATTAACAAGCTTTACGCATTATTAAATTACAACTATAAGTTTAATAATGGAAATACAGGTGGCGATGATTATGACGGAGATAGGTTAGACAACGTTGTTACTATTGTTTCTTCAAATCGACCAGATACAGATAAAGATATATATACATATTATCCTGATGATGCAATAGACAAAACTTTTGTTGCTATCAAAGGTGAAGCTAAGAAAAAGTTGCGTGTTGCTATAGCTAATACCAAGATATATGAGAAATATTTTGAAGATGTATTGAAAGATGTTTATGATCGTTCATTAGATAGGTATGAAAAGCTTGAAGAGATCCTAAGGCTGGCGGTTAAGGAAAAAGTAGATATGATAGTCTTCCCGGAATGCTATTTACCTTATGAGTGGCTACCAAGGTTATATAGGTTTAGCGCTACGAATAAGATAGCTATCATTTCCGGAATTGAGATTATAGCATTGAATCATTCCGATGAAAATAGCTTTCAAAAGGATATTTTAAATTTAACGGCAGTTATATTACCGTATAAGATTAATAATTATAGCTTTGCGTATATGGCATTTCATGAAAAGATTCATTTCTCGCCAGAGGAACAAAGGATGGTAGTAAACTATAGCCATTTTCCGCGTGAAGGAAAAACCTTGCAAATGTTTTATTGGCATGATGTTTTCTTTTCTGTATACTGTTGTTTTGAAATAGCTTCAATTTCTTTACGTAGTGCCTTTAAAAATTATTTAGACTTATTTGTTGCAGTAGAATGTAATAAGGATATTAATTATTTCTCTAATGTTATGGAGTCATTGTGCAGGGATATGCATTGCTATTGTTTACAGGTCAATACGTCTGATTATGGTGATAGCAGATTAATTAAACCGGCATCATCTGTTAAAATGAATATGATGCGCATAAAAGGTGGTTGCAACGAAGCTATTTTAGTAGAAGATGTAGACATAGATGGGTTGAGAAATTTCCAACGTAAACAATATGAATTGCAAAGGGATGAAAAAGATAAATTTAAAACAACACCTCCAGGCTTTGATGTAAGTATCGTGGATGCGAAACTTCATAAGCGATTGGTGAAGCGAATTCAAGAGGAGTTAAGAATGGACTAGAGAAGGACTAAAAAAGGCATTGGTCCCAATTTTGTGGTCGACCTAGTCAATGCTATTGGGGTTTAATGGCTGGAGCGTATTACTCCAGCCATTTTTGTAAGCGTAAAATCCGCCGTATACAAAAATCAGGACCGCTTTTGCGGTCCTGGTCAAAATCTTCATTTCTTGAAATTTAAGCTACATTTAGCTGGTGTATTTTTTGTAGTAGCAAATAGACTTGCTCTTTTTGACTAAATCTACTTTGGGTTAGCTGAAGCCTACTGCTCCTTAGCTAACAGATCCTTGAAGTACTGGTGTTCTTCGGGCGGAGTTTTTAAAATATCCATGGCTTGGTCGATGGAGACATTCAGTGTAGACATAAGATTTTTGATGCTTAATGCCAGCTTCATAAATTTGCTTGCTGAAATTATCCATAGTTGTGAGTCCCTCCTTTGTGGTTTTGAGATTATTAATGCATTGTGAAAGTTTTCCCTGGCTAAAATCATCTGCGGCGGCGGTAGAAAAATATTGCATAAGTTGTGCAATATCGCTGCTATCGTTAACCTCTGCGTTGATATAGCACATATGCAGGCCATCGTTGTAGGGAGTAGTGGTATCGCCTAAAAACTTTAAAATAGGGTAGCAGGTTTTGCCAAGCTTCCAGATATCTGTCTGGCTGATATAAAAAATGTGCAGCTCTGGTACAGATGCATAAGTTTGATCCCCTTTAAAAAAGTATTCATTGATGATAGTTGATGCGTAATAAAGCATCCGTTTTTCGTGTGCAATACCACCATCTGCCTTCTGAATTTCAATTTCATAAAGCTTGTTGTTGGCATCTTCAGCGAGTACATCCATAATGATGTTGTGCGAGGAGAGCTTGCTGATGACATACTGCGTTTTGTTCTTTTTGATTACCAGTGTTTTGATACCGGTAAGGATACGCAGGATGTGCTCACAGGCCTCTTTGTCCTCTAAAACAGCTCTGGCAAGCAAGTCGTTGAACAAGGTCATGCCTAAGATGTGCTTTTGCAGCTCTTCCTGTGTCAGCAGGAGACTGCTTTCGGATAGTTTTTGGGTCATAGTTTCCTCCTTTAATTATAATATTTGCTCCGGCAAAATACAACATAAGCTGCCAAACAAAAAAGCAGTACACATAGCATCCGAAAGTTCGGATACCGTAGGTACTGCTAAATTACTACCGACATGAGCTGGTAGGCCCTGCTTATTTTGTTGTCAATGTGAAGCTAAGATAAGTATAAATAGAAGGGCAGTAAAAGTCAAGCGAAGATTCTGAAGAATCGTATAAAATATGACGATGTTGCGTAAGCCTTCGCTATAAAAAAAGACTTGAAAGATAGAATGTAGTTTGTTCAACAGAACAGCTGTCACTGAGCATGGTGTTCTTTATAAAACGAATAGTTGCTTCTGAAAAGGCTTTAACGTCTTTGGTAAAAAAGGCTGGTTTTCTAAAAGACAACTGAAATCTTGCGAATTGATGTACATACCGTAGAAAGAAGATATTAACGTCATACTGATTTTTCTCCTTTAATTATAATGTCTGCTTCAACAAAATACATTTCGACCAAGGCTTCTTCTACAGAGCATTTACGTCTTTAGTAGCGTTGAATAATAGCAGACTCAAAAGTAAAACTTTTTAATTTAGGCACTTTTAAAGTAACGTCACTAGTTTGAGTAGAGAATGATCTTTCGTAATGTCCGGCACGATAACCTTTTATTGTACATGGTAGATTTGACAATTACTATGCTGTTGGTAAGAGTGTAGAAGACAGGAAATCCATTTCAAATGAAAACGACGCATTTAGTAAAGTTCATTACTAATGCGTCGTATAAAATTATCAGGTCGTGTTGTTATCCTTTCGGAGGATAAGGATCATTACCGTAGGAATTACGCTTTCTAATTTGACCGTTCTTTCCGTGAACTATTAACTCAGATTTTTGGTTTATAGAAATTGCTCAGGCATAAGCATAAGCTTCAGCTTGAGTATTAGTGTGGTTGGTGGCTTTGCTATTGCCAGCACCTTTTACATTACAACCACCAGTTTTTTGAATAAAGTTAACTGTTTTAGTAAAATTGACAGGATATTTGGAAGCAACTGTAGAATATATGCTACGTACACTGCGCAGACCGGACTTGAAGGATAAGTTTTTTGAGTATTTGAAGGGGATAGTTGGGTAATTTTACTGAGGAAAAAATCCATGGAAATAGCATAAGAAGAAAATGATTATCAGAACTTAAAAGACTTCTTTAGGGAAGCCAATAGAGCATTTATGGAAAAAAACTACGTTTTGCTAGACGAAGATATATCTGAACGCTGCTTGTGTGGTGCTTTAATGCATGAGTTTAATAGGAGTAACAAAAGAATTAAGCAGTTACATAATGACGATGGTTTTGTTAATAATATTTTGCCGGATATTATAGTGCATAGTCGTGGTAAAGAGACTCCCGATAATTTACTTGTTCTTGAAATGAAAAAAAGTAGTGCCAATCAGCAAGATAAGGAAAAGGATAGAAATAGACTTAGGAAGATGACAAAACAGAATTGTGATGAAAGCCACTATAGTTATAAATATAAATTGGGAGTATATTACGAGATTAATCATAATGAAACCCAGATTGTGGTTGAGTTTTATCAAACAGGTAGAAGAATAAGTACTGATTCAAGAGTTATAGAATATAAAATTACAGAGGAGAGAGGGTTGGAAATTATTCTTGATAAGTTATAGAATAGCGGTGTATATAATATACCAATATAAGCTAGATAGCAATTATTCGCAAACATGTTTAATATTTTATAGTTTGTTATGCAGTAAAGTTTGGAATTATGTAAGTGCGCTTTGGATACTTGTATAGTGAGGTGAAATACAATGTTAGAAAAAATTATTGAAAATTGGTCGCAAATATTGCCTACATT
>OKSX01001532.1_pt1 | contig 11454 bp, 10 predicted proteins | sample 1606391 | NCBI WGS metagenome assembly OKSX01 (sample SAMEA3879578, study PRJEB24766) | human gut metagenome | biome: human-associated habitat; feature: feces | place: USA | collected 1985/1987
GCATTTCTTACAGATGGTTTTGAAACGGTAGAAGCACTTGCAGTTGTAGATATATTAAGAAGAGCGGATATTAAGATTGATATGATATCAATAACAGGTGACATTAATGTTAAAAGTGCTCAGGGGGTAATTGTTCAGGCTGATGAGCTTTTAGATGAATATGTATTTGAAGGAGATGAGCTGTTATTCCTTCCGGGTGGTCCGGGTCATAAGTCATATTATGATTGCAAGGATTTACTGGAACTTCTTAAAGAATACAATAAGAAGAATAACAGAATAGCAGCCATATGTGCAGCACCTTCAATTCTTGGAAATCTTGGATTACTTGAAGGGAAGAAGGCAATGGCTTTCCCAGGCTTTGAAACGCAGTTAACGGGGGCAGTTATAATAACAGCACCGGAGAGGGTAGTTACAGATGGTAACATCACAACATCGAGAGGAATGGGTACATCTCTAGATTTAGGACTCGAGCTTGTAAGACTTATTAAAGGAGAAGAACTTGCAGAGCAATTAAGGACTTCAACACAATATATATAATAAGTTTATTTTATGCGAGAGGAACTTTTAAAGATGGAATATGATAATTACGATGAGGATGCAATACGCCGCAGCAGAAAAAGAAAATCACAGTTGATGAAGAAGAAAAGACAGAAGATTTTAAGAAGAAGATTTATTATAATGGCAGCTGTAACATTTTTAATAGTGCTTGCAGTAGTTATTGTGAATATAACATCGGGGCTGAGAAAAACATTGGGTCAAAAAGCGGCATTTGCTTCTGATATAACAGATGAGACACAATCAGAGATACTGATGCCAACAGAAGCACCAACAGAACCGCCTCTTATATATGCACAGATGGCAGAAGATTATCAGGATTTGTCAGCTGATGCACAGATAGCGTCGCCTTATGCAGCATTACTTGATGTCAATAATCATAGAATAATAGCAGGGAAACTTGCTGATACTAAGATTTATCCGGCTTCAATGACTAAGGTAATGACACTTATTGTTGTATCAGAGAATATAGATAAGATGCCCAAGACTTATACATTTGGATTTGAGATGCTTAACAGACTTTACAGGGAAGAAGCGTCTGTTGCAGGATTCCTTGAAGGTGAGACAGTAGATGTTGAAGATCTTATGTATGGACTTGTGCTTCCATCAGGAGCTGATGCAGCCGAGGCACTGGCTATAATGGCAGCTGGCTCTAATGAAGAATTTGCAAAGCTTATGAATGAAAAATGTAAAGAGCTTGGACTTAAGTATACACATTTTACTAATCCGACAGGATTATATGATGAGGAACAGTATACAACTCCATCAGAGATGGCAATGATTATGGAATATGCCATGAAAGATGAGACCAGAGCCAAAGTACTTGGAACATATCAGTATAAGACTAAAGCAACAGCACAGCATCCGGAAGGAATACAGCTTACAAGTACAATGTATTCAAGAATATATGGCAATGAAGCACCTGGAGTACTAGTAAAAGGTGGTAAGACAGGATTTACCAATGAAGCAGGAAGCTGCCTTGTAAGTTATGCTGTAACTAATAAAGGTAATGCGTATGTTTTCTGCACTGGAGGAGCAACATACAGATGGGCACCTGTATATGATGAGATATATGTATATAAGAACATAATTCCGGCGTCAGCCAAAGATTTAGAAACAGAAACAACGAAAATGTCTCCTAATAATTAACAACCAGAATATGTCATAATAATTAGTATTAACGGACACATAATAACATCAAGACGTTAAGTTATGGCGCCATAACTTTTCGGCTTAAACCTAAAAATGTGTTTAATAAGGAGGCTTATTATGGCTAAATCAACAAGTTCTAATTATAAGACTAAGAAGGAAGCACAGAATGCACTTGACAGATTCAAGATGGAGGTTGCTTCAGAAATTGGTGTTAACTTAAAGGATGGTTACAATGGAGACCTCACATCAGCAGAAGCTGGTTCAGTTGGTGGTAACATGGTAAAAGAGATGATCAGAAGACAGGAAGAGCAGATGAGCGGTAAGTAATTGCGGGGTGCTCACAACTGAATACGAATTATCTTAAGTGATAAATGGGCTGTAATCCGAATGTTTATTAGTAAATATAAGGTTTGCAGCCCTATCTTTTATTTTTTTAAAATAGTACTGGTAATCTAAAAACAGTTGTGTTATAATTCGTGGGTATGTTGTACGATAGTAACAATACATAGTTCATAGGAGGATTAATTTATAATGAGTTTCACAGTTGAGAATTTAGAAGAGAAGAATATGGTTAAACTTGTTATTGAGTCTACTGCTGAGGAATTTGAGGCAGGTCTTAATACTGCATATAATAAGAATAAGAGCAAGATCAGCCTTCCTGGTTTCAGAAAAGGTAAAGCACCTAGAAAGATGATTGAGAAGATGTACGGTGCAGAAGTGTTCTACGAAGATGCTGCTAATTCAATCATTCCAGATGCTTATGCTAAGGCTGCTGATGAGTGTGGTCTTGAGCTTGTTTCTCAGCCAAAGATTAATGTAACACAGTTAGAGGCTGGAAAGCCATTTATCTTCGAAGCTGTTGTAGCTACTAAGCCAGAAGTTGAGCTTGGACAGTACAAGGGCGTTGAAGTAACTAAGGCTGATACAGAAGCAACAGATGCTGATGTAGAAGAAGAATTAAAGAGAGTTCAGGAGCAGAATTCAAGAACAGTAGCTGTAACAGACAGAGCAGTTAAGGATGGCGATAATACAGTTATTGATTTCGAAGGATTTGTTGACGGTGTTGCATTCGAAGGTGGAAAGGGAACAGATTACCCACTTACAATCGGATCTCATTCTTTCATTGACACATTTGAAGATCAGATTATCGGTATGAATATCGGTGATGAGAAAGAAATCAATGTTACATTCCCAGAAGAGTATCATGTAGATGATCTTAAGGGTAAGCCAGCTATGTTTAAGGTTTCTGTTAAGGAAATCAAGGAGAAGCAGCTTCCAGAGCTTAATGATGAATTCGCTCAGGATGTATCTGATTTTGATACAATTGCTGAATATAAGGATGATTTAAAGAACAAGATTGCTGACAGAAAGTCAAGAGAAGCTAAGGCTAAGCAGGAAGACGAAGCAATCGCTAAGATTATCGAAGACTCTAAGATGGATATTCCAGATGCTATGGTTGACACACAGGTTAACAGAATGGTTGAGGATTTTGCACAGAGATTACAGCAGCAGGGCTTATCAGTTGAGCAGTACTTCCAGTACACAGGAATGACTGCAGACAAGATTATGGAAGAGATGAAGCCAGAAGCTGTTAAGAGAATTCAGTCAAGACTTGTTCTTGAGGCAGTTGTTAAGGCTGAGAATATTGAGACTTCAGAAGAAGACTTTGAAGCAGAGTTAAAGAAGATGGCTGAGACTTACAAGATGGAACTTGATCAGATTAAGGAATTCATGGGCGACTATGAGAAGAAGCAGATTAAGGAAGATCTTGCAATCCAGAAGGCTATAGAAGTTATTACAGGATCAGTTGTTGAAAAATAATTGAGGTTGTAAGAAACATTTTAGTATATTGGAGGTTGTGTAATGAGTTTTGTACCTTATGTCATTGAACAGAACAGCAGAGGCGAAAGATCATATGATATATATTCACGTCTGCTTAAAGACAGAATTATATTCTTAGGAGAAGAGGTAACAGATGTCTCTGCTAATCTTGTAGTAGCACAGATGTTATTCCTTGAGGCAGAAGATCCAGGAAAGGATATACATTTCTACATTAACAGCCCGGGAGGATCAGTATCAGCAGGTTTTGCTATATATGATACAATGCAGTACATCAAGTGTGATGTTTCTACAATCTGTATTGGTATGGCTGCAAGTATGGGTGCATTCCTTCTTTCAGGCGGTGCCAAGGGAAAGCGACTTGCTCTTCCTAATGCAGAGATTATGATTCACCAGCCATCAGGCGGTGCAAGAGGTCAGGAAACTGAGATCAGAATCGTTGCTGAGAATATACTTAAGACAAGAAATAAGTTAAACGAAATACTGGCAGCTAATACTGGCAAGTCAGTTGAAGAGATTTCACGCGACACAGAGAGAGATAACTATATGACAGCACAGGAAGCTGTTGCATATGGACTTATCGACAGTGTTGTAGAGAAGAGATAATAATTGCTTATGATAAGGAAGATGCCTGCAGATAATACATTTGCAGGTGTCTCCCTTGTTTTTGTGTGATAAGCGAACCTTTATTTAAAGGATTTATAGTGATTTGGAGGATAGTATGGCAGGCAGAAATATTGACGAGAAGCTTAGATGCTCATTCTGTAATAAGACACAGGATCAGGTTAAAAAGCTGATTGCAGGACATAATGGTGTTTACATTTGTGATGAATGTGTAGAAATATGCAGCGATATCCTTGATGAAGAGTTTGAAACTGAGACAGATGCAAAAGAAGTGGTTGATGGAATGAATATCAACCTGCTTAAGCCGAAGCAGATAAAAGAATTCCTTGATGATTATGTTATAGGACAGGATGATGCAAAGAAGGTACTTGCTGTTGCTGTATATAATCATTATAAGAGAATAATGTCACAGGCTGATCTGGATGTAGAGTTACAGAAGAGTAATATTCTTATGCTTGGACCAACAGGTTCAGGAAAAACATTCCTTGCACAGAACCTTGCAAGACTTCTTAATGTACCTTTTGCAATTGCTGATGCGACAACTCTTACAGAAGCCGGATATGTAGGCGAGGATGTTGAGAATATCCTATTAAAGCTTATTCAGGCTGCAGATTATGATGTTGAAAAAGCTCAATATGGTATTATATATATTGATGAAATAGATAAGATTACTAAGAAGTCAGAAAATGTTTCTATAACAAGAGATGTATCTGGAGAGGGTGTACAGCAGGCTCTTCTTAAGATATTAGAGGGAACAATAGCATCAGTTCCACCACAGGGAGGAAGAAAGCATCCACAGCAGGAGCTTATTCCAATTGATACAACCAATATTCTTTTCATATGTGGCGGTGCATTTGACGGACTTGAGAAGATTATTGAATCAAGAATGGATAAGAGTTCAATTGGTTTCAACTCTGAACTTAAGGAAAAGAGTAATGATGATATAGGTGAGATGTTCCATAAGGCACTTCCACAGGATCTTATCAAATTTGGACTTATTCCTGAGTTTGTAGGCCGAGTTCCAGTTGTTGTTTCATTAGATTCGCTTGACGAGGAAGCACTTGTGAGAATTCTAAAAGAACCTAAGAATGCTATCATAAAGCAGTATCAGGCACTTTTTGGACTTGATGAGGTAGCACTTGAGTTTACGGATGAAGCTGTTGAGGCAGTAGCACATAAGAGCTTTGAGAGAAAGACAGGAGCAAGAGGCTTACGTTCAATCTTAGAATCTGTCATGAATGAAGTAATGTATGAGATTCCGTCAGATGAAACAATATCAAAATGTATAATAACTAAGGAAGCTGTAGAAGGAAGCGCAAAGCCTCTGTTAGAATACAGAACAGATGCTGTAAAAAAAGCACAGTAACGAAATTAATTCAGGCGGGCTGTTCATGATGGACGGTCCGTTTTTTAGATAGAGAGGAATATATGAGTAACAAATATGATAGACATTATCCGGCTATTCCATTAAGAAATGTCACTGTTTTTCCTGGGATGGTAATGCACTTTGACGTGAGCAGAAAGAAGTCTGTAAAAGCTGTAGAAGCAAGTATGGCAGCTGATGAACTTATATATCTTGTAACACAGAGAGATTCGCAGGTGAGCGAACCGGGGATAGCAGATTTATATACAGTAGGAACAATTGCTAAGATAAAACAGATAATAAAGATGCCAGGCAAAATTTTAAGGGTCCAGGTAGAGGGGCTTGAAAAGGCACTTGTAAATAGATTTGAAGAAACGTCAGGAATGATGCTTGCTGATGTAAGTGTTATTGAATGGCTTGAAAAGCCTGATAAAATGGTGTCGAGAGCTATAATTGTAGGCATGAGAGAACTTTTGACACAGTATGCACATGTTAATCCGAAGTTTGCAAAGGATACAGTCAAAAGATGGCTTTCATATAATGATGCAGAAAAGCTGATGATGGAATTTGCTCAGGAATTTATGATGGATTTTGATAAAAGACAGCAGTTTCTGGAGGCAGAAGACTATGAGCAGATGTATACATTTGCAGCAACATTACTTGTAAATGAGATAAATGCTTATACTATTAAAGAAGAACTTGGCAATATTGTAAGAGAAAGAGTTGATAAGAACCAGAAGGATTACATATTAAGAGAAGAACTTGCAGCAATTAATGAAGAACTAGATGGAGGAACCATAACAGAGGCGGAAGAATACGAGGCGGACGTTGAAAAGCTTGATTCACCGCAGTATGTAAAGGATAAGCTTAAAAGGGAAATTAAGAGGCTGAAATCACTTGCAGGGAATAATGCTGAGGCCAATGTTGAGAGAACATATATAGAGACATGTCTTGAATTACCATGGAATGTGTCGACTGAAGATAACAAAGATATAGATAATGCTGCAAAAGTGCTTGATTCGGACCACTATGGAATGAAAGATATTAAGGAAAGAATTCTGGAATCACTTGCGGTAAGAAACATAACAGGTAGTGGTAAAGCACCTGTAATATGTCTTGCAGGACCTCCAGGAACAGGTAAGACATCTATAGCAAGATCAGTTGCAAAGGCACTTGGCAAGGAGTATGTAAGAATCTGTCTGGGTGGTGTAAGAGATGAGGCTGAGATAAGAGGACACAGAAAAACATATATTGGAGCTATGCCTGGAAGAATTATTGAGGGACTTAAGAGTGCCGGAGTTAATAATCCTCTCATGCTTCTTGATGAGATAGATAAGATAAGCAGTGATTATAAGGGTGATACATCGGCGGCACTTCTTGAAGTATTAGACAGCGAACAGAATGTTAATTTTGTCGACCACTATATAGAGATGCCGGTTGATTTGTCAAATGTGCTTTTTATTGCAACAGCTAATGATCTGTCTAATATAAGCCGTCCATTGCTTGACAGAATGGAAATTATTGAAGTTGGTTCATACACAGCTAATGAAAAGTTTCATATTGCTAAGGAACACCTTATTAAGAAACAGATTAAAGAAAATGGTCTGCTTGTATCTGATGTAAAGTTCACTGATAAAGTTATAAGAACAGTTATTAATTCGTATACAAGAGAAGCTGGTGTAAGAGGTCTTGAAAGGCAGATTGCAAAGATTGTAAGAAAAGCGGTTAGAGAATTATACAAAGCTGGAGTGTTCACATCTGATGGAACAAGAGACAAGACTGTGAAGAAAACAGTTAATATATCTGATAAGAATATTACAGATTATCTTGGAAAAGTTAAATACAGACCAGACAAAAAGAATGCAAAGGGTGAAGTTGGCATAGTAAGAGGTCTTGCATGGACACAGGCAGGTGGAGATACTCTTGAGATAGAGGTTATAACAATGCCGGGCAAAGGCGAGTTCAAGCTTACAGGTAACATGGGTGATGTAATGAAAGAATCAGCAAGCATAGCTGTTTCTTATATCAGATCAGTAACAGAAAAAGGCAGATATAAAGTGGATGCTGAATATTTCCAGAATCATGCATTCCATCTTCATATACCAGAGGGTGCAACTCCGAAAGACGGACCTTCTGCTGGCATTACAATGGCAACGGCAGTATTGTCTGCGGTTACTGGAATTCCTGTAAGAGCAGATGTTGCAATGACTGGAGAGCTTACATTAAGAGGTAAAGTACTTCCAATAGGAGGTCTTAAAGAAAAGCTTCTTGCAAGTAAGACAGCGGGCATAACAAATGTTTTTGTACCTCGTGATAACAGGTCTGATGTAGAGGAACTTGACACAGAGATAACTGAAGGGATGAATATAATATATGTTAATAATGCTATAGAAGTATTTGCACAGGCATTAATGCGTTAAATGAAAGGAGCAGCGGATTATGGTTATAAAAAAAGTTAATCTGGATATAGTAGTCGGAGTTACAAGTACACTTCCTGAGACTTCATTCCCTGAGGTTGCATTTGCAGGTAAGTCAAATGTTGGTAAATCATCGCTTATTAATGCATTAATGAACAGGAAATCATATGCAAGAACGTCATCACAGCCAGGTAAGACACAGACTATTAATTTCTACAATATTAATGACAGTATGTATCTTGTTGACCTTCCGGGTTATGGATATGCTAATGTAAGCCCTGCTGTTAAGGCAAAATGGGGTAAGATGATTGAGAAATATTTAAGAAAGAGCAGCCAGTTAAAGCAAGTGTTCTTGTTGATAGATATCCGTCATGACCCATCTGATAATGACAGAATGATGTATGACTGGATTGTAAATAACGGTTACAGACCTGTAATTGTTGCAACAAAGCTGGATAAGATTAAGAGAAGCCAGATAAGCAAACAGGTGAAAGCTGTAAGAACAGGACTTGGATTAAGGCAGGAAGATATTCTTATTCCTTTTTCATCACAGACTAAGCAGGGACTTAAAGAATTATGGCAGCTTATAGATTCATATGCACTGCCACAGGAAGAAGCGGCAGATAATGAGTAAATAAAAAGCTTTCTGACAGGCATATACACCTGTCGGAAAGCTTTTTACATAAGTTTACGAACGATATAATCATATACTTCCTGACTGTTTTCACGCCATCTTGCACATATTATCTCTGCCTGTTCTTCAACTGGAACATTAAGGTTAAGTTCAATAAGAGTTGTGTCGCCTTCTTTTAGCTGACAATGTGCAATATAATTACCATTAGACAGCTTGTAGCAGTCAGTTACAGTTCCGGCTTCATTCTTTAATTCGTATTTGTTATCAAACAGATAGGTCTCTATATCATCACGTATGGCAGTTGATATCTTGGTGTAGAAAAATGCAATAGTTTCTTCACCTTCTTTAGTGAGAGTATAATGTGTGCTGCTCTGATGCGAGTAGCCTCTAATAAAGCCGTCCTCAACCAGAGAGTTGATGGTTTCCTGGAAAGTGAAATAATCCGTGTACTGCTTATCTAACATGAAAGATGAAAGCTGTGTGTTTGATAATGGAAAGTTCACTTTGCTCAGCATATATAAAATCATTAATTTGTACAATGTGGTTGAGTCAGTGTTCATAAATCGTTTCCTTGATAAATCATATTTTCTTTGAGGTAATGAGAGAGTGTGTTGAGAACTCTCTTTTTGTCAGCTGTCCATAAAGGTGCAGCGAGAATATTCTTAGGCCCGTCACCAGTAAGCCTGTGTATTACCATGTTTTTTGGCAATACAGGAAGTATAGCTCCTATTGCGGCAAGGTATTCATCCATGGTAAGAGCCTTGAATAATCCTTTACAATAATCATCGTAAAGGTCAGTATCTTTTAAAATGTGCAACAAAGAAATCTTGATTCCTGATGCACCGCTGTCTGCTATATAGCGGGCAGTAGCAATATAATCGCTTATTGTCTCATGCGGAAGACCTATTATCATATGAACAACCGGTGCAATTCCTATGGAAAGAAGATTGCTTACGGCTTCATCATATACAGATAAAGGATATCCTCTGCGTATATAGTCGGCAGTCGAATTATTAATTGTCTGTAATCCTAATTCAATCCATACAGGCTTGATGCGATTGAGTTCATCAAGAAGCTTGAGGACGTCATCACCGAGACAATCCGGTCTTGTTGCAATAGACAGGATACGGATATCGTCTCTTAGTATTACAGGCATAAAAAGTTCGCGCAAATATCCGGCATCAGCATATGTGTTAGTAAATGATTGAAAATATGCAATATATTCGCTGCCGGAATATTTATTAGATACCAAAGTTTTGGCTTTGTCAATATCTTTAACGGCAAAATCACCGGAACCATGACCACTGCAGAATATACAGCCTCTTGTACCTAACTTTCCGTCTCTGTTAGGACAGGTCATGTTTCCGGAAAGACTTAATTTATATAGTTTCTTACCATAAGTGTCTTTAAGATATTCACTTACAGAATAATAATATGGAAGCATAATTACTTCTCAATATGGTCAATTACGGCTTTGCTTACAACATCAGCAACTCTTGGGTCAAATGCTTCTGGAAGGATGTTAACATCACTTACTTCATCATCTGGAACAAGGTTAGCAATTGCGAGTGCAGCAGCAAGTTTCATATCTTCAGTTATCTGTTTTGCACGGCCTTCAAGAGCACCCTTGAAGATACCAGGGAAAGCGATAACGTTATTAACCTGGTTAGGAAAATCAGAACGTCCTGTACCAACGACTCTTGCACCTGCTGCCTTGGCAACATCAGGCATAATCTCTGGAACAGGGTTAGCCATTGCAAATATAATTGCATCTTTATTCATAGTCTTGACCATATCGGCTGTAACAATATTAGGAGCAGAAACTCCGACAAATATATCTGCGCCACGGAGTGCATCAGCTAAAGAACCAGTCTTGTTTTCAAGGTTAGTTACTTCCATCATTGACTGCTGCATCCAGTTAAGACCTTCTGAAGCCTTAGAAAGGATACCAGACTTATCACACATTGTTACATGCTTGAAACCATATGTAAGAAGAAGCTTTGTGATAGCAACTCCGGCAGAACCGGCACCGTTGACTACTACCTGGCAATCTTCTTTAGTCTTGCCTGTAACTTTAAGTCCATTAATAATACCTGCTAATACAACGATAGCTGTACCATGCTGGTCATCATGGAATACAGGAATGTCGCAGATTTCCTTCAGCTTATCTTCGATATCATAGCATTTGGGAGAGGAAATATCCTCCAGGTTAACGCCTGCATAGTTAGGCTGCAGCAGCTTAACGGTGCGGATGAATTCGTCCGGATCCTTGGTATCGAGGCAAACAGGCACAGCGTCAACATCACCGAAGGTTTTGAACAGTGCAGCCTTGCCTTCCATTACCGGCATAGCAGCCTCGGGGCCGATGTCGCCCAAGCCGAGTACACGGGTACCGTCGGTAATAATAGCAACCATGTTGCCGCGGCAGGTATATTCGAAGGAGAGGTTTTTGTCCTCTTTGATATCCTTACAGGGTTCAGCTACACCCGGGGTATAGGCAATAGCCAGATCATGACGGGTTGCAATAGGCACCTTGCTTACTACAGCAATTTTGCCGTTATTGTCCATATGTAATTTAAGAGCTTCTTCACGCAGAGTCATTGTCATCTTTTTTTCCTCCCAAGATTTCCCGACGTAAGCTGTCTAAAAAATCATTAGCTCCGTCCGATAAATAGTATACACTTATTGTATATTAAACTACCCTGTTTTGCAAGATGTTTTCTGTGTAATCTACATCATTTTAAGGAATTGTCAAAAGATTTTTGCTTACTGCGCAAAATTTTCTTAACCGAAGAATCAGACCTTGAAGAATTCCACCTGCGGTGTCTGCCCCGCCTGCAGTGTAAGCACCGCAAAGCAAGGCTCCGAGC
>OKSX01001533.1_pt1 | contig 11447 bp, 9 predicted proteins | sample 1606391 | NCBI WGS metagenome assembly OKSX01 (sample SAMEA3879578, study PRJEB24766) | human gut metagenome | biome: human-associated habitat; feature: feces | place: USA | collected 1985/1987
TGACTTTATGGTTTCAATCTTATTTTTGTAATCTGGCATCTGAGAACCTATCACCAAATCAATTTTCTCATTTTGTACCATTGCTTTTGCAACCGCAATATATAAATTATATAAGCTAAAGCAGCAATATACTTTCATTTTATTTACCTTCTATATTTTGATTTTTATTTTCTTTTTAATTGTTTTAGAATCTTTATCAAATTTAACTGGCATTAAATCAACGATTTTATCAATATTGTATGCCAAAAATATCACACAAAATAATAAATGCGGCATCTGATACATTTCTGTTATAAAATCAACAAAATACGCAACAAGTATTATGGTTAATACCTTTGTATACGGATGTTCTTTATATTGCTTTAATTTATGACTAACAATAAAAACAATAATTCCAAATAACATAAGTCCCAATAATCCCTGTTGAACCATTATATTCAGGTATGTATTATGTGCCTGTGTAGTAGTCCAGGTTGTTAAATTGTAACTAACATTTCCATTTCCTAATATAGGATGACGCGATATTGATTTGAGTGCCAAAGCCCATATTATAGTTCTTCCTGTAAAAGATGAATCTCTATTTAAATATTTATATAATATAGCCGAAAAATTCTCCTGAAAATTCATAAATATTATCAAGTAACTAATAACAAAAGAAATAATAAAAAACACAAATACATTTGGCAGATTAAGTTTAAAAGCCTTTAATGAAAAAACCATTATAATAAAAGCAATACCTAATGCCACTAAAGATGTTTTCGAACCAGCCATATAAATTCCACATATTGTAAATACAAACAGACCAATTCCCATGACAGACAATTTGCCTCTTAGTTTATATATATACATATATGAGAATGCCAGCCATGGTAAATATGTAAAAATATGTGAATTATAATAACCCATTACCCAATTTGCCTTCCATCCTCTACTGTCTGTATATAATCCACCTGGGTGCATAACAATCGTGATAAAATTAGCAACAATTATTATTCCAATAATTATTGCCATATTCTTTATAAAACATGATATATCATTATATAAAGCAAACTCCATAATCAAAACCATACCAAACACATAAATAAAATTCGAAATATCTGCAGAAGTGTCAGTATGTCTAATTATACATATCACTATATTCAAAAAGTAAAACAAAATGGATAACCATGTAATCATGCAAAATCTTATCTTATATAAGATGCAACATATTAATAGAAAAAATATAACAAATAATATAATATGCTATTTAAAAGATTACCACCAGTTTCCATAATCCCTCTTGGAACTAAAAACGGGATTACGCATATAATGAGCATTATATTTATCAGCCTTTTATTATTTTCATTTATCATTAACTAGCTCCTTTTAAAAACAAATCATATCATTAATTACCTATTCTGGTCTGTTAATTCTTATATCATCTTTTATTCTAAGTCTTTTTCTATATTTTTTCATCAATTTTGAACAAATAAAGCTAGGAACAAACATACATGGATACACCATCACCCATGCTTTCACATATTTTCGAGTGCATAAATACATGGTTTTATAATTCATTTTATGTATTCCAGAAGCTTTTTCCTTAAGAATATCATGAATAAAAAGATGGCATGTTCGATTTTTATACATTTGATTCAATTGTTTCTTGTCAAAACCAATCTCATTTATCATAAAATCAATCATTTTTTTATAATAAACTCCATTAATTAAAGCAGAATCAAAATTAGGCGTATTAACATATATACCAGCGCCAACACATGGACCTTTTACAATCCCCAGTTTAGTATCTTCCCCTTTGGCACACAATGCATGTATATATGATTGCAACCAATATGTATCCGCATACTGTTCTGGATTTTCTATTTTTTTAAAATTATCCGTATTACATATAAACGAAGCTAAAAAACCCCAATAATAACCTGCATATTTCATAAATAATTTTTTATCTTTTGTACAGATATCATTCATTGCTTCAGGTTCATGCTTTTGACATGATTCAGAATCAATATATTTATTCCTAAAATCTCTTGTAGTAACATATATTAATCCCATATCATCACCGTTTTCAATAAATTTAAGAATTTTATCAACTGCATTCTCCATTATAATATCATCATCTGACATTAGCCAGGTATACTTTCCCTTAGCTTTTTGAAGACATTTTATGCAATTTCTATCAGTTTTTAAATTTGTTTCATTGCACCAATAACTTATATTTCCCCATTTATTCTGATATTCTTTTATAATATTAGGAGTGCTATCTGTTGAACAATTATCAGACACTAAAACCTCTATTTTTTCATTACATTGTGGCATCAAAATGTCCAACATATTCTTAATTGTTCTTTCTCCATTATATATTGGAATTGCAATTGTTAATACTGGCTGATTTTTCATTTTAACTATCTTATCTCTTTCCTTATGATTGTTTGGCTATTGTAGGCAAATTCATTTTTACAGTAATTTTAGCATATGTTGGTCTTACACAATTAATCATAAAAGCAGCTATACATACAGCCGCCTTTCTAGGCATTATATGCCATATTCCACCATATAATTTCTTTTTCAAGCCTCTTGTGTCTTTACAAAATTCCATGTGATTCCACTCTGTTTCTTTTCGATATTGTGCATATAAAACAGCATATGGACTGTCACTCTTCTCTATCCACATACGTTTCCTCACATAAAAACATGTAGTTGCATGAATTATTGCCGGCTTTTTCTTTGCCCTTATAATTTGATTTTTGGTGTAATATTCGACTGGCTTTTTCATTTTTATAATTTCATCATAACCAAATATGTATATAGATGTAAGCATATTATATTGTGGTTCTAACAACTTAATATGTCCATCTAAAACTATATTCAATATATCCTGTTCTAAAAAAAACATTGTTTCATTATTCTCTATACCCTGTAATATTTTATCTACAAGTTTCTGACCTATGTTTTTTTCTCTCCATTTTTTCAAATCAATCAATAATACACCCGCATTGCAATATTTCATCGAATCTGACGCCTGTAAAACTCTTTTTTGTATTGCCGTGCCTACACAATCATATACACCTGCAACAATCTGATCTTTTTCAAAAGCTGTATTGTACATTTCCTGTATAGAATCCAATACAAGTGTGTCACTATCCAGGCTTAATACCCTGTCAACATTTGAAGGTAATATCTCTGCCAAAGCCATTCTTGCATATGTATGTCCCAAATCATACTTTACTTCTGGATACAAATCTTTCTGTTCTGGTTTCTTTATAAAAAAAATCTTTCTTGAAAAATGTTGTACAATATTATTTAATCTTTTTTTATTTTCATCCGATATGTTATCTTCAACTACATATATATTTATATCATCGGCATCCTTATTGTTTTCACATAAAGATTGTATAGCAACTCCACACATCTCCGAAAATAAATCGCTACTATAATAAACAATATTCATTGGTAGTCTCCTTATTCCTCTTCTATGCCTTTAACAAATTGGTTCATATTCCAGCCTGAATTCATACCAATAATCTTTGCTGGCACTCCACCTACAACAGCTCCACAAGTTTCAATATTTTTAACTACAACAGCATTAGAAGCTATCATTACATCATCTGCAATTTGTATATCACCAAAAACACCTGCTCCTGCGCATATTGTTACACCATCACCAATCACTGGACACTTTCCATTATCATCTTTTCCTAATGATATTCCAATAGTTGTTCCATGAAATAAACAGCAATTTCGTCCAACAGTAGAATTTGATGAAACCACTATATTCTGCAAATGAGCAATTAACAGCCCCTTTCCAAATACATTTAGTGGTATCATGACATTATGTCTTGAACTCATTATCTTAAATAATATTTTCCAGTAAATGCCTATAATTTTAGATGCACCTTTAACATTTGAATAATATTCTGCATGTCTTAATACTGATTGAAATAAAAGCTCCTTCCGAAAGACCTTTTTCTTTACTCCTGATGGATAATTTCTTTTTATCCATATCTTTCTTTCAAGTTCAATCCACTGTTTCATTTCCTTTTTTGATTCTATCATTATACTCACTCAGTTCTTTATTAAAATATTATCTAACAGCTTCCTTAATAGTCTTAGCCATATAATCAATCATCTCATCTGTCATTCCTGGATATACTCCTACCCAGAATGTATCTCTCATAATTCTGTCTGTTGTATCAAGTCCACCTACTACTCTGTAGCCTTCTCCTGTTGCTCTCATCTCATCAAAGCATGGATGCTTTATAAGATTTCCTGCAAAAAGATTTCTTGTCTGTACTCCGTGGCTCTCTACATACTCAACTACTGCCTTTCTGTCAATTCCTTCCTTTACTGTTATAAGGAATCCGAACCAGCTTGGTCTTGAGTTCTCACATGGTACAGGAAGAATTACCTTATCCTCTATATCTGCAAGTGCTGCTCTTAATCTGTCAAAGTTATGTCTTCTTCTCTCAACAAATGATGGGAACTTCTCAAGCTGTGCACAGCCTACCGCTGCCTGCATATCTGTTGCTTTAAGATTATATCCAAAATGTGAATATACATACTTGTGGTCATATCCTAATGGAAGTTCTCCATACTGCTTGTCAAATCTGTGTCCACAGAGGTTGTCCTTTCCTGATGGGCATACACAGTCACGTCCCCAGTCTCTGAATGAACGGATACACTTATTAAGAAGTGCATTATTAGTATATACTGCTCCTCCTTCACCCATTGTCATATGATGTGGTGGGTAGAAGCTGCTTGTTCCAATATCTCCGATAGTTCCTGTGAACTTTTCTTCTCCATTGATTGTGTACTTAGAACCAAGTGCGTCACAGTTATCTTCTACAAGCCAGAGATTGTGCTTGTCACAAAATGCCTTTACTGCTGAAAGATCAAATGGATTACCAAGTGTATGTGCAATCATAACAGCCTTAGTTTTGTCTGAAAGTGCATCTTCAAGCTTTGTAACATCAATGTTGTACTGTGGAATAGTAACATCAACAAATACAGGTACTGCACCATACTGGATAGCCGGTGTTATTGTTGTAGGGAAACCTGCTGCTACTGTGATAATCTCATCACCTCTCTTGATTCTTCTGTCTCCGAGAAGTGGTGATGTAAGTGCCATAAATGCATTAAGGTTGGCAGATGAACCAGAGTTTACTACTGATACATACTTTACTCCGAGATATTCTCCAAGCTTCTTCTCAAATTCATCTGTATAACGGCCTGCTGTAAGCCAGAATTCAAGTGCTGAATCAACAAGATTCATCATTTCCTTGCTGTCATATACTCTGCTCGCATAAGAAATTCTGTCACCTTCCTTATACTGCTTCTGGTTATGGTACTTCTTGCAGTATTCATCTACAATACCAAGAATCTCCTGTCTTGCTTCTAATTCATTCTTATTGTCAAACATATCATATCCTCTTTCTTATTTTATTAACTCTGCCCTACTCAGTAAAGAATTCTTCAATCTCTTTATCCATACATGCAACGGCATCTCCGCCTGCTGCATATACCTTTGACCATTCAACACTCTTCTCAATTGCTGTATCAAAGTTCCATCTGGGCTTCCAGCCAAATGTTGTCTTTAACTTTGAGCAGTCTAACTTTAAGAAGTTGGCTTCGTGAGGTCCTCCGTCATATTTATTAATCCATGAAAGACCTTCTCCCCACTTGTTACAGAAAGTATCAACAAGTGTTCCTGTTGTAATGCAGTCACTTTCATCAGGTCCTACATTATAGAAACCTGCATACTTCTTATCACTGTACTGCTCCTTTGCAATCATAAGATAAGCTGCAAGCGGCTCAAGTACATGCTGGTATGGTCTTGTTGAATGTGGATTACGCACAATTATATCTTCCTTCTTAACTGCAGCTCTTACACAGTCAGGAACGATTCTGTCATTGGCGAAATCTCCTCCGCCTATAACATTACCGGCTCTTGCTGTTGAAACTGCAACCTCCATATCATTGAAAAATGAATTGATATAGCTGTGTGTTACAAGCTCTGAACATGACTTGCTGTTAGAGTATGGGTCATATCCGTCAAGAGGCTCATTCTCTCTGTATCCCCATGCCCACTCATTATTATGGTAAACCTTGTCTGTTGTTACATTTAAAAATGATTTTACACACGGGTTAAGTCTTACACATTCACAGATATTAACTGTTCCCATAACATTAGTTTCATAAGTATATACAGGGTCTTTGTATGATTCCCTTACGATAGGCTGTGCTGCAAGATGAAGCACTATCTCAGGCTGTGTCTCTTCAAACACCTTCTTAAGATGCTCAAGATCTCTTATATCACCTATTACAGAATTCATCTTATCCTCTACATCTATCATTGAAAAAAGGTTAGGCTCAGTAGGTGGAACAAGTGAATAACCTGTCACTTCTGCTCCTGCTTTAAAAAGGATTCTGCAAAGCCATGAGCCTTTGAATCCTGTATGTCCTGTAACAAGAACCTTCTTTCCTTTATAAAAACTTAAATCCATCTTAATCCTCCCGGCTTAGTCCCATTTCTTCCAAGGAGCTGTTCCAGTTGCAAGATACTTCTCGAGCATATCCATCTCTCTCTTGGTATCCATGCACTGCCAGAAGCCCTTATGCATATAGGACATTAACTGACCTTCCTTTGCAAGTTTTTCTAGTGGTTCTCTCTCAAATACAGTGTCATCACCATCAATATAGTCAAATATTTCAGGATTAAGCACCATATAACCTGCATTGATAGGTGCACCGTCTGTATGGCTCTTCTCTCTGAATGACTTAACAGCGTTGTCTCCTCCGATATCAAGTACACCCTTCTGCTGTTCAAGCATTACGGCTGTAAGAGTAGCAATCTTGCCATGCTCCTTATGGAACTCAACAAGCTTGTTCATGTCTACATCACAGACACCGTCTCCATATGTCATAAGGAATGGCTCGTCCCCTACATATTTCTGGATACGCTTGATTCGTCCTCCAGTCATTGTATTAAGACCTGTATCAACTACAGTAACCTTCCATGGCTCACAATGCTGCTCGTGAATAATCATATCGTTAGAGCCTTTTGTGAAGTCAAATGTAATATCACTGTTATGAAGAAAATAATCCGCAAACCATTCTTTAATTACATACTGCTTATATCCTGCACATATAATAAACTCATCAAAACCATAATAAGCATATTCCTTCATAATATGCCAGAGAATTGGCTTTCCTCCTATCTCTATCATTGGCTTTGGCTTAAACTGACTTTCTTCACTTATTCTTGTTCCGAAACCTCCAGCCAGTAAAACAACTTTCATTGATAATACTCTCTTTCTCTCAAATATCAGATTATAATTTCACAATTAATCTTATGTTACAATTTACCATTCGTCATTTTAACATTATCGACTATTTTCGTCAACTTTTTATACATAAAAAATAAGCAATAGCCATCGCAAACTGACTATTGCTTATTTTAATTTCTTATTCAATTTTAAACATATGGATATTTTTTGTGCTTATACGATAATCACAACATGATATATTATATTACCATTTTTATACTATTAGTTAATACAGAATTTGGCATTCTCATCACTGTTAACACATTTTCTTTTCCTTTTACAACACCGTTAACAATATTATACTTTATTCCATTCTGAATATATGTTCCAGTATAATTAAATTTTACTAAACCATTTTCAAGATAAAACATTCCATTTTCATTGCTTGCAACGCCATTGTATTTAAAGTTAACTTTTCCGTTCTCTATTCTCCACCAGCCATTTGCATTCTGTCTGATTCCTGTATAGTCATATCTTATATAACCACCTTTTACATATACCCAGTCTGAGCCATCCTGAATTACATTTGTATATCCGAAATTTACCTTTCCATTTTCGAGATAAAATCTTCCGTTTTCATTTGTCGCAAACCCTGTGTAATTGCTTTGCACATGACCATTCTTTACATATACCCAGTCTGCTCCATCCTGAATTAAATTCGTATATTTAAAATTAACTTTTCCGTTCTCTATGTAGAATCTTCCATTTTCGTTATCTGCCAGTCCTGTATAACTAAAATCTACTTTTCCGTCTTTTATTCTCCACCAGCCATTTGCATTCTGTCTGATTCCTGTATAATTAGTATTTACATGACCTTTCTCTACATATACCCAGTCTGCTCCATCCTGAATTACATTTGTATATTCGAAATTTACCTTTCCATTTTCAAGATAAAATCTTCCATTTTCATTTTCTGCAAATCCTGTGTAATCATTTTTTACATGACCATTCTTTACATATACCCAGTCTGCTCCATCCTGAATTAAATTCGTATATTCAAAATTAACTTTTCCGTTCTGGATATAAAATCTTCCATTCTCATTATCTGCTAATCCTGTGAAGTTAAAATTAACTTTTCCGTCCTCTATCCTCCACCAGCCGTTTGAGTTCTGTCTGATTCCGGTATAGTCATATCTTATCTTTCCATTTTCTACATATACCCAGTCTGCTCCATCCTGTTCTACACTTGTATATGTTGTGTCAACTTTACCATTCTTTACATACATTCTTTCATTGTCACAGTCTGCAAATCCTGTAAAGCTTGTATCTACCACATCATCTGCATAATAATAGTAATTTCCATCTTCCGCCTTACTAAGGCCATTCTTCTTTTCAACTGGATCTGGTGTTGGTATTGTCTTCTCTGGTGTGTAAATTATATAGAAAAGATTCATTGTATCTCCCTTTGTTATCTCTACACTTCCAGCTGCAACATCAACTGTTACTATGCAATTAGAATCTGATGCATTCTTTTTTCCGTTAATCTTTACATTCTTACCACTTTCTCCAAATACAAGTGTAAGTGTTCCCTTTGATGATGCTGTAAACTTAATGCTTGTTGATGACTCCATCTTAAGGCACTGTGTAAGTGTAAGTCCATTATACGTTACTGTTCCCTTGTTTGATGCAAGATTACCAGAAATTACAAAGAATGAACTATTTGCACCTGATGTTGTAAAATTATGTACCTTAGAATCTCCTGTTGGTACTTCTGGTGTCTCTGTTCCACCTGTTGAACCCTTCTTTGGAATAGATGCTGTTTCTTCAGCCCCGCATACTGTACAAGAATGACTCTTAAGTCCTTCTTCCGTCTCTGTTGCTTCTTTAACTACTTTCCATTCGCCATATGTATGAGCTGTCTTTGGAATCACCTCTGTGTATGTCTTCTTATCACAAGTTCCATTAGTTGCTGTACATGTATATGTAATAACGCCTTCTTCTGCACATGTAGCCTGCTTAGTTACCTCTGATACATAATGATGATAATGTGCATTAGGATCAGCCGCATTAATTGTAATTGAATTAATAGTCATATCCTTAAATGTACCTGCTGCCGGATTAACTCCATTACCACCTGACTGAACATTATATGGCATAACCATATACGTTCCAGCCGGAAGACCTGTAACAGTACCACTTCCTACCTGGAAGCACTCACCAGTCTCATTAACAAGACAACCTGTTGTAGTTAAATCTTCTGATGCAAATGATACAGTAACATCTACTGTTCCACCTACCGTGAATGCATATACAGTCTTGCTAAGCTTTCCTGGCTCTGCTGTATATGGATAATCAGATATATTAATTGGTGTTACACCAGGTGCACAATATGATAACAATGAACACTCTGAAGCAGTAACATTCTCTGTTTTCTTAACTTTCTCTGGCATGCAGCCATTGTATGCCTTAAGAACCTTGGCTGCATCTGTAACACTTGTCTGTAACTGATAAGTTCCACTAGGAATATATGAAAGTGCTGCATCTGTATCAAAATTCTCATACTTGTTGCCAGATGTAACCTTAGTTGACTTATCTGTAACAACTGTTCCTGTCATTGCTCCAATACAAGACGAAAATGAATCATTATAGCTTTTAATTGCTCCTGATCTTACATCCATAGGATTCTTTGTCATAAAAAACAAATTGTACTCTGAATATATGTAAGCATTGGCTCTTGTATTCATTGCATAATCTGTTGTTCCTATAAACTGGTTATTGTAGAAATGCATATTAGCCTGGCGTCCAAGAGGCTGTCTTGCTTTACATCCCTTCCAGATATTATGATGATATGTAAGATTATACTGTAACGATGTATCTGATGAACCAACAAGGTTAGTCTTATGACATCCTTCAAAGTAGTTATATGAAACTGTTAAATATTCACCACGCTTGAAATCACATGATCCATCACCTTCAGCCTTATCTGATTCTGCAGGTCCTGTTATAGAAGGGCTGTAAAACTCATTGTTGTGGATCCAGCATCTTTCAACTGGAGCTGTTATAACAGAGCCTTCCTGAACACCTTCCATACCAATAGCATCTTCTGGCTGATTCATAAATGTAAGATTACGAACCTCAAAGTTCTTTCCTAATCCAGCTGCTGTTGTTGATGTCTCAGACATAAAATGAATTCCCCATCCATCCATAGCTGCATCTGTACCAACACCTTCAATTGTTACATCCTTTGCTGACTTCATACGTGCCATATGACCGTTGTCGCCAACACTTCCGCCATAATCATTAGAATCATAATCTGTAAGGCCATCAATAAGGCCTGCATTAGCTGCTGCCCATGTTCCTGTCTTATAAAGACCAGATTCTGATACTGCTCCGACCATACGAATTACTAATGGTATATTATTCTCAGCAAGTAACTGGAGAATACCCTGATTAGTATTACCCTTGCCGTAATATGTCTTTCCTTTCGATACCTTCTTACACTCTGTCTCATGACCTGCTTCACCACATGCCTTACCGACTGAGTTAAGAATATTACCAATGCCTGAAACTGTTACTCCACCATAAGAAAGTGTAACTGTATTCTTGTTTTCATCTGTTACATAAAGAACAATTGCGTTATCCTTTAATGTACCATCATCATTATAAGCACCTACACCATCAGTATAATTGTAATGCGCATATCCCGATCTATCCTGTGCATTAACCTCAATTCCTGACTGTGTATATGTACCTGTCTTAGTAGTAACATTAAGAGTATATGTACCTGGCTTTAACCCCATTACATCAACTCTTGCTCCGTCAGCTGTATCTCTGACAAGATACTCAAAGTCCTCTCCTGTAAGAGAACCACTAACTGGACCTGAATATGATACTGCAGTAACATCGGCATCCTTAACACCTTTGATAGTTGCATACATCATTTCATTCCATCCACCATAAGTAGTAAAACCTGATGCAGATGCTGCATAAGTCATACTTGGTGCTACTATTGCAAGATTACTTACGACTAATAATCCAGCAACAACTTTTGCAAAAACTTTTCTGATTCTTTGCATGACATTTTCCTCTCCTTTTTCCAAATATGCATACAATTGTGAATTATGAATAATCAAAATTCAAAATTTAAATCAATATTACCATTTTTGCACAAATTGTTCAAGCTTC
>OKSX01001535.1_pt1 | contig 11414 bp, 7 predicted proteins | sample 1606391 | NCBI WGS metagenome assembly OKSX01 (sample SAMEA3879578, study PRJEB24766) | human gut metagenome | biome: human-associated habitat; feature: feces | place: USA | collected 1985/1987
TTGCCATACTCTAAAATATTAAATAGAAATATCCATGATTTCGAAGTTCATGATACCAGAAGGTACTTTGATTTCGACGATATCACCCACTTTCTTACCCAGCAGTCCTTGAGCGATTGGTGTACTGATAGCGATCTTGCCTTCTTTCAGGTTTGCTTCTGAATCAGAAACCAACATATAAGTCATGACTGCATTGTTTTTCGTATTCTTAATCTTTACTTTATTCAAGATCTGTACTTCGTCTGTTTGTACACGCGATTCGTCGATCAGGCGGGCATTGGCAATCAAACCTTTCAGTTGAGCCAGTTTGGCTTCCATAATGCCTTGAGCTTCCTTGGCTGCATCGTATTCTGCATTTTCAGACAAGTCACCTTTATCACGAGCTTCAGCAATCTGAGCTGAGATTTCCGGACGTTTCACGGTTTCCAGATAATTAATTTCGGCTAAAATCTTATTATAACCTTCTTCTGTCATATAGCTAACCGCCATAATAATTCCTCCTTAAATGTTTATTTGTTTTGTTTATATTCGATTTACTAACCACACAATAAAAAAAGAATCCCGGCCAATCACTTTTGACCGGAACTCTTATTTTATAATGTAAAGACTTCGCAAATGTAAGTGAAGTTTTTGAATTGCACCAATTAAACCGACTGCTTTATAACATATCGTTACTTGCCTTAATTGGCACGTTTTCTGTATATAAGAGCTTACAAAGCTGCTTCAAGATCTTTTTCCAACTGCTTGATATTGTCTGAACGTTTGATGATATTTCCTTTCTTGTCGAGAATGAAAATAGCCGGCAGCTGCTTGACATTATATAAAGATGCCACCTGCGAATAAACGGTTTGCGGATCGCGTACACACGTCCAAGGAAGGTTTGAAGCAGCATTCATCCAGAAGTGTTTGTCAGCATCCAGTGAAATCTGGTAAATCAGCAGTCCGTTGTCTTTGTATTTTGTGTATAAACGATTCAATTCCATGTTCAGAGCAGGCGACCATTCTGCCTGATAAGCCGTAAAGTTTACAATGACCGGACGTCCTTTGGATATTTCCGACAGCTTAATCGGCGTGCTGTATAAGTCCGGCAATTCAATATCCAAGAATGTGATCTCAGTTGTCTTTACATCCGACAGATCCAGCTTCCGTTGTGCACGGATAAACTTGATGGATTGAAGAGCCAGATTATGCAATTGTTTCGAACGCGGATTCTCCGGATAAAAATGATCATAGCTTGTGGCTACGGCTCCGTAAGCCTGAGAATCTTTCTTGTCATACAAGTCGAAGAATAACAATCCGTCTACTTGCTGGAACAAGGCATAATAAGCAACCGTCGACATCGGTGCGCCAAAAATGTACTTTAAAGCCACTTCTTTGTAAGCAGAAGATGCCTCCAATACTTTACGCCGGTAAACGGAATCTTCCATGTGTTTATGCTCGTATTCCTTACGTAACTTCTGGATAGCCTGGTTCGCATCCAACTGAGCCAGCGTAATTGTTTTGATTGCCTTACAGTTTTCCGAACCTTCTACTTTATACGAGGTTGCAAATGTACCGGCATCAGCCAGGATCTTGATTGTCTCAGTAGAGTCAACAGCAAAGTTGATCAACTGATTCTTCAGACGCAACCGGTAAAAGTCCGGATATTCCGGACGAGGTTGGGTGAATTCAAATGTTCCTGCTGCATTCAATTTCACAGAATCCAGCATACTTACGGATGATACACCGACATTCTCCAAATACATGATTTGTCCTTCTGCTCCTGAAACGACACCTTCAACCGTAAAATTATTATCTTTCTTACAAGAAGTAACAGCCAAAAGCGCTAAGAACAAATAAATATAACGGGTTACAGCTTTCATATTCTCTAATAATTAATCTATTTCTCGTTGCAAATATACATTATTTTACACTTTTACACTATGAATTCGGAAATTATCCTTTATTTTTATAGGAAAAGTTCTATTCAGGCAATTATTTAATAGCTTTTTAATTCGGTTAGCGGCAAACTTTCATTAACTTTGCGACAATTTTATAGATGAGAAAAAATAAGATAAGATTATGCTTAATCCAATTAACAAGACAATCGAGTTGAGTGATGGAAGAACCATCACCATCGAGACGGGAAAATTGGCCAAACAAGCCGACGGTGCAGTTACCGTCCGAATGGGCAATACCGTGTTGCTGGCAACTGTTTGTGCCGCTAAAGATGCCAATCCCGGAGTTGATTTCATGCCACTGCAAGTAGAATATAAGGAGAAATTCTCCGCTTTCGGACGTTTTCCAGGAGGCTTTACTAAGCGAGAAGGAAAAGCTTCTGACTACGAAATCTTGACAGCACGTTTGGTTGACCGTGCTTTGCGTCCTTTATTCCCCGACAATTACCACGCAGAAGTTTATGTAAATATTATATTGTTCTCTGCTGATGGCGAAGATATGCCGGATGCATTGGCTGGTTTGGCCGCTTCAGCTGCATTGGCTGTTTCGGATATTCCATTTAATGGCCCGATTTCAGAAGTACGCGTTGCTCGTGTAGATGGCCAGTTCGTAATCAACCCGACATTCTCTCAGTTGGAAAAAGCAGACATCGATATTATGGTAGGTGCTACTTTGGATAACATCATGATGGTGGAAGGCGAAATGAACGAAGTTCAGGAGTCTGAAATGCTTGATGCTATCAAGGCGGCTCACGAAGCAATCAAGGTACAGTGCCAGGCTCAAATGGAATTGATGGAAGCTTGTGGCAAAACTGTAAAACGTGAATATTGTCATGAAGTAAACGATGATGATTTGCGTAAGGATGTACATGATAAATGTTATGCTAAGGCTTATGCGGTAGCTACTTCAGGTACAGACAAGCATCAGCGTGCTGAAGCTTTCGACGCAATCGTTGAAGAATATAAGTCTCAGTTTACGGAAGAAGAACTGACTGAAGAGAAAGTCGGTATGATCGACCGTTACTATCACGATGTGGAGAAGGAAGCAATGCGTCGTGCTATCTTGGATGAAGGAAAACGTTTGGATGGTCGTAAGACTACAGAGATTCGTCCGATCTGGATTGAAACAGATTGTTTGCCTGGTCCTCATGGTTCAGCTATCTTTACACGTGGTGAGACTCAGTCTTTGTCAACTGTAACATTAGGAACCAAAGATGACGAGAAGATTATCGACGACGTTTTGGTTCACGACAAAGAACGTTTCTTATTGCACTATAATTTCCCTCCATTCTCTACCGGAGAAGCGAAAGCACAGCGTGGCGTTGGTCGCCGTGAGATTGGTCATGGTCACTTGGCTTGGCGTGCATTGAAGCGAATGATTCCGGAAGACTATCCATATGTTGTTCGTGTTATGTCTGATATCCTGGAATCAAATGGATCTTCTTCTATGGCAACTGTATGTGCCGGAACATTGGCTTTACGTGATGCCGGTGTACCAATGAAGAAGCCGGTTTCTGGTATTGCTATGGGATTGATTTCAGAAAATCACGGAACTAATTATGCAATCTTGTCAGATATCTTGGGTGATGAAGACCACTTGGGAGATATGGACTTCAAGGTTACAGGTACAAAAGATGGTATTACTGCTACTCAGATGGATATCAAGGTAGACGGTTTGTCATACGAAATTCTGGAAAACGCTTTAGCGCAGGCTCGTGAAGGCCGTATGTATATCTTGAATAAGATTACAGAAGCTCAACCGGAAACACGTGCTGATTTGAAACCTCATGCTCCGCGTATCGAGACATTGACGGTAGCTAAAGAATTTATCGGTGCTATTATTGGCCCGGGCGGTAAGATTATTCAGGGTATTCAGGAAAAGACGGGGGCCACTATTTCTATTGAAGAAGTTGATGGTGTTGGTAAAGTTGAAATCTCTGCTAGCAATAAAGAAGTGATTGATGCAGCTATGCGTGCTATCAAGTCAATTGTTGCTGTACCGGAAATCGGTGAAGTTTACGAAGGAAAGATTTCTTCTATCATGCCGTATGGTGCTTTCGTAGAATTTATGCCGGGTAAAGATGGTTTGCTGCACATCTCAGAAATTGACTGGAGACGTTTGGAAACAGTTGAACAGGCTGGTTTGAAGGAAGGCGATACAATTACAGTGAAGCTGTTGGATATCGATCCGAAGACAGGTAAGTTCAAGTTGTCTCACAAAGCTTTGCTGCCTAAACCGGAAGGCTTTGAAGAAAGAGCTCCCAGAAGTGAACGTGCGCAACGCCAAGAAAAAGGACCTCGTAACAACAATCATGGTCCGCGTCCCGAGCGTCAACATAATCAGGGTTGAACATCCTCTATCAGAGGAGTAAATAAGAAGAGACCGATGCGATAATAGGAAATCAGGCTCTTCATCCTTAAAAAGTACGCCATTCACTTGTTGGAAGGCGTACTTTTTATTTATAGGGATACGTTATATTTTTGTTTAGGTTATTCAGTTTACAATCTTACATCAATTCATCATCCATGAAGACCGTTATTGTTTTCTTTAGTATTATATCTTGCCTTTTTATAGCTCCCGTATTCGCTCAAATCAGTCATGGTGGGAAACCATTACCTTATCTCTTGACGCGATCAGCAGAAGAAAACTTATTTGAATCCATGCCTTCTTTTGATTTGCAGGAACAACTTCGTTTAGATTCTATGGAATACAACGGATTGCGAAATTCCAATCGCTTTGCCTATAAGTTTATCACTGATTTTACACCTGAAAATGCTGGTGTAACTTATACTTTGGCAGACGGAACACGTGTTTGGAGACTTGGAATTCGTTCTGCCGGTGCTGTTTCTTTGAATTTGCTGTTCACGGAATACGAATTGCCTGAAGGAGCAAGTCTTTTCATCTATGATCCGGAACAAAAACAGGTGAAAGGAAGTTTTACCAGTCAGAATAATTCCGAGCGTCGGATACTGCCTGTTTCTCCTATTTACGGAGAGGAACTTATCATTGAATATCAGGAGCCGGCGAACAGCGTTTTTCATGGAAAGTTAAGAATAGGAGAAGTAAACCATGGTTACCGTTCAATACAAAGGGTTACCGAACCTACTAGCGAACCTAGCGGCTATGCTTGTATTCTTCCTCTGATTTGTTCTTTGCCGGATGGTGATCCTTATCAGGAAGTCGGACGGAGTGTGGTTGAACTCATCGTGGATGGTGTCTATTATTGTACGGGATCACTTATCAATAATACAAATCAAGACGGGAAACCTTATTTATTGACGGCTTCGCATTGCCTGAATGAAGACTTTATTTTAAAGAATCCGGATTACGAAGAAATAGCCGGCAAGATTATCGCCTTCTTCAATTATAATAGTCCGAGTTGCGAATCTCCGATGCGGGGAACGGAAGAGATGTCGATGGTCTCAACTTATTGCCGGGCTATTAACGAGAGTACGGATATGGCTTTGCTGGAATTGACAGAAATACCCCCTATATATTATCGTCCTTACTATGCAGGTTGGAATGCGACAACCTCTTCTTCGGGTACTTATGCCTGTATTCAGCATCCAGGAGGAGCGACTAAGCGTTTTAGTCTGGCAGAAAAGGTTCAATTGGATAGCTTCAAGGATAGCGGATACAATTTTGCTTCCAATAGTTTCTGGCATGTGCCGGAGTGGACACAAGGAAGTACAGCTGAAGGTTCGTCCGGTTCTCCTTTACTAGACGGAGACAATCGCATTCTGGGTGCGCTTACCGGGGGCGGATCTTATTGCTATTCTCCTTATAACGACTATTTTTATTCCTTGTATTATTCATGGGAAGCCAATGAAGAAAGTGCTCACCAGTTGAAGTATTGGTTGGCTCCGAACCGGACAGACCGGCTTTGTGACGGAATGGATCCGTATGCTGCTTCTCCGGCTTTTCGGTTAAGTCATGTAATAGAGAACGGCAAATATGATCTGATTGAAACAAGCCAGTCTGTTGAGACTTATTTGTTTGGTCTCAACGGTTCCACAAAAGAATACGCAGAGCAATATACGACTTCGGTGGCCGCTCATGTGTACGGTTGCTATTTGGTGACTCCCAGTTTCTCGGGCAGAAATACATTAGACGTAGATATTTGTCTGTATACGGGTAAAGACAAACCAGAGACGTTGGTTGCCACGAAGAAATTCAATCCGATTTTGCAATATACTGATGGCAGTACGTCCGGAGAAACAAGTAAACCATTGTATCGTTCGCAAGAACATTTCATCGCATTTGATACACCTGTAGAGGTCGGTAGTAGTTTCTTTGTTGGATATCGTATCAACAACGAGGTTAATTTCTGTACCTATAACATTCAAAAAGGCGAAATGACACAAAACAGTGCCTGGATAAAGCAAGGAGAAGAATGGATAGAAGCTTCACAAGCTTCAGGTATTGGATTCAATACGGCTTTGTTTATCGATCCCGTTGTTTCTTATTATACAAAAACTACCGGTAATGAATTGTTGGCTTCAGAACAGGATATACAGGTGAATGTGATGCGGAAAGATAAAAGAATTGATTTGATCTTTCCGGAAAATCCTTCAGGAGCGCATTATCGGTTGGTTGATTTCACCGGGAAAGTTATCGACTCTCAGATGATTCAGGAGGCGCAATCAACCTGGGGTTATCCTCATATTTCAAGCGGAATATATTTGCTTTCCATCCAACAGGGCGATCAGATCTTTACACGTAAAATCGTCTTTTAAAGATGCAGCCGGAAGATTATTCTTCCTGTGCTGCTTTCTTTTGTTTCTCGTAGGCTTCCAGGTCGGCTCGGCTACGGCTTTGCGTAACGAAAAAGACACCGGTAAAGACGAGAATTACGGCAATTACCTTTAGCAGGTTGAACTGGTCCATTCCCCAAATAACCGCAACGATACTGGCTACAATAGGCTGTACATAGTTATACATGCTGGTTACGGTCGGACGTAAGGTGCGTTGTCCGATAGGAACCAACAGGTAGCTGATAAAGGTTGCACAGAAGACAACCATGAAGATACCACCTATCAGTTTATAGTCCATAGCCATCCAGTCTGTTTTTACCAGTTCGTTGTACGAAAATGGTATCATGCAGAATTGGGCAAACAAGCAGAGCAAATCGCCCCAGATGTTTCCTGACTGGCTGGCATTTTGCATTTGTTGTCCGCTGAAGATAAGCAGCAATGCGCCGGTTGCTCCCATGAATACGCCAATCAGTTTCTTGCCGGTAACCGGTTCACGTAAATATAAGGCTGCAATGATCATCGTCAGAATCGGTGAACTGGTTGTTACAATCGAGGCATTGATAGGAGAGGTCATGCTTAGTCCGAAGATATACGAACCTTGGTTAAAAACAATGCCCAGCATGGAAGCGAAGAATAGGGAAAGCATATCTTTATGGTTGACATGTTCCTGTTTGGTAAAGAATGAAACCAACCAAAACAGAAGTGCAGCTCCGAACATCCGGCAATCGGTTAAAACCAAAGGCGACAAGAGCGCACCCGAGAGAACAAACTTTCCAACAGGCGCCATCAGTCCCCACATCAATTCCGCTCCAAACATAGCGGTGTGTCCTTTTACTTCTTTTGTTGTCATATAAATACAAGAAAAGGTCCCTCCGAAGAAGGACCTTTTACTATTAAATGATTACTGAATAATCTCAATTATTTTACCAATGCAGCGAAATCAGAGTTTGTTGCATATTTAGCAAATTCCAAATCGATAGCAGCTTCTTTCTTCAAAGAACCATCTTTAGCGATAGCAGCCTTCAAGTTGCTTACTACACCGTTAGCATCGTTTGTACGAGCTGCAACGATAGCCTTCAAGTAAGAAGTGATAGCATCAGGATTAGGAACAGCGTTCAAAGTCTGAGAAGCTTTGTTGTAATCTTTTGTCAAGATCTGAGCCAAAGCAGCGTTGTTAGACTTAACTGAACCAAATGAATTAGCAGCCTTAGCCCATTCGCCTTGTTCCAAGTACAGAACACCCAGAGCTTCGCTTAATTCAGCAACACCAGAAGCGCTACCGAACAACTGCTGAGCTTTAGCTTGGTCACCCTTAGTCAAAGCGATCAAACCTAAGTTCATGTTAGCTTCCGGATTATTCTTAACAGAGTTAGCTTTGTTGAACATTTGTTCAGCCTTAGCCAAATCACCTGCGCGGAATGCCATCATACCAACGTTGTTCCAAGTACGATAGTCGTTCGGATACAATTCAGAAGCTTTGTTATAGATAGCTGTCTTTTCAGCATCGTTGTTAGTCAATGTAGCAGCGTACAGAATTTCTTCTACGTTCAGAGCCTTCGGATCGTTCTTAGCCAAAGCAGAGATTTCGTCATCAGACTTACCGATGATTTCGATGTTAGCAACCAAACGAGAACGACGCAACTGCGGCAGAATTTCGTCAGCCAATGTGCTGAATACAGAAGAGATGTTCTTGATTTCCTGTTCGCGTTGTTCAGGATCGCTATACATAGACAATACACGCAAAACTAAATCCTTATCCTGGATGTTTGACTTAGAAACCAATTCTTGGAATCCTTCCCAGTCCTGAGCAGTATATTTAGCATCAACAGGAACGTCAACTTTCATCTTCTTCAATTCCTTAGCCAAATATTTGTCTGTATTCTTTTCACGTCTTTCAGCCAAACCTGTGTTCAGTTCAACACCACCATCAGGAGAAGCATAAGCCTGGATTTCGATAGCTACATTCTGGTTAGGAGCTTCGTCAGCGTTCTTAACCAAGTCTTTCCAGTCAGAGATTTCATCTTTCTTCAATTCTTTTGAACGAAGTTCAGCCTGCTGGATCAAGAACATGATGCTTGCATCGTGAGCTTCTTTGATGATACGCTGGAATTTGTCGGCTGCGATAGCAGCGTTAGCAGTAGCAGCATCAGCCAAAGCTGAAGTAGCCAATACGCCTTCACCGATCTTTACATCCGGCAATTTAACTGTTTTGTTTTTGATCTTTGCATCGAAAGTCAGGAACAATTCAGATTTCTTCATTTCAGGTTTGTAAGTGAAAGAAGATTTCATTGTTACGTTTGCACCTTCTTTGTAAGGGATAACCTGGTTGTTGCCTTTTACTTTTTCACCTTGGTAAGTGTAAGCAGTTCCCCAAGCTTCACCACCCTGATAACGCAATACCGGAGTGATAGTTACAACAGCTTTCTTGTTAAACCATTTAGCCGGGATAGTAGCATTGATGGTTACAGGAACTTTACCACCGATAGCTTCCAGAGGTTGAGGCTCAGCCTTAATGTACTCTTCTGCCAGCGGTTTCAACTTGTTAGAACAAGAAGAAAAAGCCAGAATTGCTGCCAATAAAAAGAATGGCAATAAAAACTTTTTGTTCATAATTACTGTAAGTTTAAAATGTTATAATGATTCTTTTTTACTTCAATTCAATAAACCTTTCATTATTAAGGTGCAAAACTAAAGTATTTTTCTTTACATTGTAACTTGTAGGTGATAAAATCGTTCGGATTAAGACTTATTAATAAATTGATAACTACATTTTTGTCTTTCTCTGCCTTTTTATCAACGGCTACATCTTTACAATGAGCTCACAAAAATACCCTAATTTTTTTTAATGTAGACGATTTTTGCGGTAAAAAATGTTCTTTAGCCATAAAAATCGGATTTTCATCATCTTCTTTTTTTCTTTGTTTCGTATCCGGATGATAGGTCATTAAAATCGGATCTTCGTTTTCTTTCATATTTTTGACAGATGTGCTAAAGCTTTTCTATATATGTAGTAAAGCTTTAGCACGTATATGGAAAAGCTTTTTGACAGCTGTCAAAAAATTAATTTGTAACGGGATTTGTGCTTCACCGTATCCAATTCTGCATTTGGAGGCATTTTATTCCGCATGAAAAAACTCCAGTGCTTGCTTGGGAAAGAAACACTGGAGTCGGAAAAATGCTACCCACGAAATTCACATCCGGTGAGCGAGCGATAAAAGAGGTATCAAGTAGCTACGTTTATTCTCAACACCTTTTCTCTGTCAACCTCACGATAAACGCCCCAACGACTTGAGATAAGCCGTTTCTTGTATCTTGTAATTGGTCTGTGCTTCGATGAGATGGCTGTAGGCTTCCTGCCAGCGTGTCTGTGCATCCAGCAAATCGACCAAAGTCTTCATTTGTTCTTGATAATTCAAACGTGTAATCCGTAAAGCCTCTTGGGCTTGGGCTAAGGCCTTCTGTGCCGTCTCAATCAGTTGATAGGCATCAATCAGGCTGCGCTTCTGCTGCTCTACTTCGATGGCCATCAATTCTTTGTTGTGTTCGAACAGTAACCGGCTATTGGTCGCCTCTACCTTGGCTTTCTTTACTTTCCTGTAATTTTCTCCGAAGTGATAGAGAGGAATACTGGCTGAAAGCATCAAAGTCCCAACACCATCCGAGTTTGTTATATCTCCTACTTTAAAACCTCCGTAGTAAGAATAGCCGGCACTAAAACCGATGGTTGGTAGATAGGAGGCTCTGGAGATCTTGATGTTTTGTTCTTTCAACTGGATGTCTTTTTCCAACAGTTTTAATTCGGGACGGGAAGAAAAGTCGGAATCCAGGATGGCCGGTGTCAGTTCTTCTACCACAATCGTAGTATCAGTTGGGATAACGTCTGTATCAAACGGGACGCCGATTTTTTGACACAAGGCCAATCGGGCGAGTTCTTTCCCGGTTAATGCCCGTTTCAGCTGGTATTCTATCTGGCTTTTTTCACTTTCGATGGTCAGCAAGTCGTTGCGGGTCGCCATTTCCACGTCTACGCTTACCTGTGTCTGTTGTAAAAGCTCATCCATTTGTCGTTTATAATCTTCGAGCAACTTTACCTTTTGGCAAACGGATACATACAGCCAGTAGGCTTCATCGGCATCGGCTACTACATCGGCTGTTTCTTTCTGCCGGTTCAACTGGCTCATTTCTGCCCCGATACGAGCCGATTGGTAACCGGCTCGTATCTTACCACCGGTATAAATCGGTTGAGAAACAGATATGCCGGCCAGATAAACACCTTTCATGCTTAAATTGACTCCTTCCTGGATGGTGTATTCCTTGGGTGAGTAGAAAGTTCCGGCCATACCGCTCACATCCGGAAAGAAATTGGATTTAGCCAATTGTTTCTCGATCTCTGCATTCAATTGATTGTTGTCTGCCACTTGCAGTGACTTATTGGATTCGCAAGCCATTTGGCGACAAACTTCGTTGGATATTTCCAATCGTGCTTGCCCCCACGTGCGGAACGGAGACAGGAAACATCCTATACCTATAATATATATAAGAAACTTTTTCATGTTTGTATTACTCCTCTGTTTGAGGTTTTGTCACTTTAAAGAATATTGCGTAAAATACGGGTAATAACATCAGGGTAATGATCGTACCCATCGTCAGACCTGCCATGATAGATACCGCCATAGAGCCGTACATCGGATCAGAAACCAAGGGCAACATACCGACAATCGT
>OKSX01001536.1_pt1 | contig 11403 bp, 7 predicted proteins | sample 1606391 | NCBI WGS metagenome assembly OKSX01 (sample SAMEA3879578, study PRJEB24766) | human gut metagenome | biome: human-associated habitat; feature: feces | place: USA | collected 1985/1987
TAAATTTTTTGATATGTATATAAATATCTAAAAAGAACAGAATTACTTGAAAAAGTGTGGTTAAACGGCCATTATAATATCTAATATCGCATGAAATTATACGGGTAACTTTTTGACGTAGCTAAAATTATTGATTTTTTTTCAAAAAACTGTTGACAATACGAAATGTGTGTGTTATAATCATAGCAGTCGATGAGGCAAATCAATTTAAATTTAATACTCGGAGGTGATTAGGAATAACGCTTCAATAAAGAAGGGAGGGTTATGGAAACAAACGGTCTCATTTGACGTTCAATCAGCCATTATGGACGATATTTCGGCATAATGATTAAGCGTAAAGATTCAGGCGTTATATAACAGCTTGAAATCTTGGTTAATTTTAATGTGCATTTATCCTATTTAGATAGGCAACTATCGAATAGTACTAAATGCAGAAAGGCAAAAAATGGAAAATTTAATAAAATTAAAATGCTTTCGCGACAGCTTAAACGAAAACGAGTTAAGGCTGTTACATTCACTTGAACACGGACAATGGATTCCTATCAGTAAATTAGGCGTCCTTCTTACACGGCACGGCATATACAAAAAGAAATCCGACACAAAGCTGTCAGATGTCTTTAAAGAAGATTTATCTACATTTTACGATTTTGAAAATAGAATTGAGAATGGATATTTGCAGCCGTATATTCGTATGAAGCAACCGAAACGTATAGATGCTTCCTTTTACGGACAGGGTAGCAATAGCAGAGTTAGTACATTTACCGGAATCCTATATACGGATTTGTTTTTCCCTGAAACAAAGCTTCAGCTATTTCTTGATTTGCTTGATAATAACGTTAAAGCAATACTTACTTCAATACTGAGCGACGATATGTCATGCCATTTACTTCGCAAATACACATATCTGAATGCTTATCTTAATCATTCGTGGCATTCTTCACTTCGTAAAGGATCTTTAAATTTCATTAAAGCTGATTGCGCCGGCGATGTCTGCGCTCTATGGCATATAGGGTTCAATTCGATTGGTACGCCTATTGTTGCTATCATCGCTGTTAATTGCGAGAAGTTTCACAATAGTTTTATTGTTAATGACGTAATGCTTTGGGATTCTGCGAATCCGTTGAAACCCGCCTTGTCGAGATTGTTTCCGAATTTTAAACCATTATCGTTACATACGACTGTTGAGAGTTTTGTTCCCTCAGCTCCTGTGGTGTACAAACCGGACATTAGTAGAATTAATTTTCTGCCTGACGATTTTTTAAGCACAGTTACCGAGCATTTTGCTTTAGATTCAGACGCTGCGAATGTTCTTAAAGCAGTAAAGATGAAAGCTAAAAGTGATGCTGACTTCAGACAAACAATAGAAAAACGTGTATGCGATGTGATGTCTGAATTTGATAAATGCAAAACAAACAGCAATTCGTGTGTAGTTCCGTTTTATAATTCCAAATTCGGAAGCTTTCAGTTCTTGATTCCGTTAGCATTTGGTCGAACATATGATGCGGCTCTTATTGTTAGTAAAGAAATTGGTAAGAACGGTTCTATGTGCTATAAAGGATCGACTATCATTTCCCGTGCAGCCGCCTGTGCGTTTGTACTGGGTTCAGCTACTCCTATATGTAAAGGAGGTGAATGGTTATACACGGATATTCAGTTAAATACGGAATTTATATCTGAGGTATCGGATATAAATAGTACGGATAGTAAAGATAAAATCGATTCGGAATCTGCAGCTGAACTGTTCAAAACCGAATCCGATGATGATAATGACAAATCGAATAATACATCTGTGTTTGATACAGTTGTAGATGTGGTATTGGGAACGGTACAGATAGGTTCAATGCTGTTCGACTTTTTGGAAACAATTTAAAATCAGAATGTTAAATAACATTATGATGCAGCTTATAAAAAAGCATGTTTTTCAAAAAAGTGCTCGTCCTCAATTACTATCCCAAATCACTTTCCGCGTGAAAGGCTGTGTGTGCTTGGCTGGTTTTGCGTCCTTGTAAAGCCCTTGGACATACACGCCCGGCATCCGTGCCGGGGCTGAGTGTGGGGCCGCTGCCCTCATCCGCTTTGGGCTAAGCCCCAAACCCGTATTATTAAGAATTATAGGTTTATTGACAAATTTCATCAGAATGTTAAATAACATTCTGATGAAATAAGAAAGGAAAAATGAAATGACAAATAATTATAAATTAACCTCCATTGAAAAAGTATTAAAAGAGGTTCTCGCAGACGGAAATTATCATGATGTGGCAGAAATAACAAATACCCTCAGAGCAAAAGGCTTGCATTGCGGTGAAGTATTTAATATGAAGCCCGGAATATATCTGAGAAATTTTTACAGCGATATATGCGAATTTCAATATATGTATAAAGTTCCGGGAGCAGCTCCGGCATTAGTTGTGAGGTTAAAAAACGCAACAGATACATCATCGTCTGATATTAAAGAGCCTGTTGGAAATTTGAATGCTTCGACAGATAGCACCGAAAAAAGAGCAATAAATATGTCTAAGCCGCTTTTCAGTATAGAAAATAATAACGATTATATACGCAGAAACTTTACTGATAAGCAATACAGACCGGTCGATGAGAATGAATATCAGTCGGATAACGTTGTGGAAAGTTTAATGAATGACGCTTTTCTTTATCCTGATCATATTGAGAATCTTGTGAAGATGACAGGCGAGAAGTGGGATACATTTACCGAAGAACAGAGAGCTCAGCGCACAGAAGGTTTGCATAAATATCCTATTTTACGCACATATCTTAATATTACTTATGCAAAACTGAAAAGTGAAGGTAAGATTATCTATCAGAAGGGGAGCGATGGAAAAAGTTACGCTGCGTTCAATACAGGTCTTACTGATGAGCTTGATAGAGATATCATAATGTTACTTGCGGCAAATTCTGTACCGAATAAGCAGAAATGGGTTCTTGATTGTGTCGGTGTAATGGGAATAGGCTCGGAAGGCAAAAAACTTACTGAGATTATTGGAAAAATGCCAGCAAGAGCTGATTATTTCTCTGACCAGAATGACAAAAATAAGTTCTTTGATCCTAATACAAACATACAGGTGAATACCGATCACATGTGTGATAAGAGACACATAGACAGACTTCCTTTTGAATGGCTAAAACGAGAATTCCCGTTATTCTTTGCAGATTGTGATCCGTCAATTGCTGATTGCAGCGATAAAATCGAAAAATTTGCCAGAGCAATGAAACTTGATTTGGAATTATTTAAGCAGTTCCAGCAAAAACTTGAAATGGTTATTTCGACATCTGCCAAAAAAACATTAATAAATTATCGCAATGCTATCCTTATGTATTACCCTCGCTTAAATCAGCTTTGTTTCCTTATTCCGCTGTCTTTTGTAAACAGCAACAAAGCTGATGCAGCACTTGTAGTACGCCGTACAGACTCAGGATCATACCGCGGTGAAACTATTCTTGATATGTATCAGGCGTATATAAATTGCCGCGTTATTGCAAAAATTGGCTGGGAGTGGCTTTCAATTGATGAAATACCTGCTCCGAATGGTGGTCGTGTTACTTACCCGTCAAATAATACAACCGAAATGACAGAGGAATCTTTGCGTATGCTGATAAATAAAATTGCGGATGATGAAACGCTGCCATCACTTACATTGGATCAAATTCAAAAGATGGTGAGCGCAATCACTAATATAAACAAAAAGTTTGAGAATTGATACATGGCAATGTAAAAATAGGTGCTGTTAGTAGTTCTGTAATTACATACTCCTGTATCTATTCCGTGTAAGTCATTGATCGCGGCTTCGAATAATTGTCCGCCGTAGCGCTGTTACTCAGTGCTACGGCGGCTATGTTTTTTGTTGTGGATTTTTTAATCAATCATTTTTGGTAAGGAGGACAACACACTCAACGTGGTTTGTGCCGCTGAACATATCGACTGCTACGCACTTGTCGGTGGAGTAGCCGAGCTCCGCAAAATATGCGCAGTCACGGGCGGCGGTGGCGGCGTTGCAGGAGACCATGACGATGCGGGGGGCGGAGAAGGCGGCTATCTGCTCGCAGGCGTCCCTGCCGCAGCCCTTGCGGGGAGGGTCGACCATTATCACGTCGGGGCGGAGATTGCGTGAATGCAGTATCCGTGCGGCTTCGGCGGCATCGGCGCAGATGAATTCGCAGTTGGTTATGCCGTTTGCGAGGGCATTCTGCTTTGCGTTTTCGATTGCCTCGGGGACTATCTCGACGCCGATTATCTTCTTTGCCGTGCGTGCCATTGAAAGCCCGATCGTGCCTGCTCCGCAGTACAAATCAAGCACCGTTTTGCCCTTCGGCTCAGCAAAATCACAGGCTGATGAATAAAGCTGTTCCGCACAGGGAGTATTAACCTGATAAAACGCCTTCGGAGCTATGTTTACGGCGTTTTTGCACATGATGTCACAAATGTAGTTTTTTGATGTCAATACTATTTCTTCATCGCCTAAAATTACGTTAGTATCCCTGTTATTTACATTGATTACAGAACTTACTATCTCGGGATATTTTTCAAGAAGTCTGTCCGAGAGAATTTTAATTTCCGGAACATTTTTTGCTACTACTATACAAAGGCATATTTCTCCGCTGTAATAGCCTTTTCTTAAATATAAATGACGTAATATGCCTTTGCGCATAGTTTCATCGTAAGCGGTCAGATTAAGCCCGGTAGAAATTTTCAGAAAGTCGGCGGTGATTTTCGAAAAAATGTCGGGCTGTAAAAGACACTTTTCGCAAGGAACGATTCTGTGCGAGTGGAAGGCATAGAAGCCTGCGATAAGATTTCCGTCCTTATCGGTGCCTATGGGTATCTGTAGCTTGTTGCGGTAGCCGTTTATATTGGTGTTGCGGATTATCGGCAAAAATTCGGGCGAAAGACCGCCTATTCTGGTGAAAGCGTCCTTTACGAACTGCTCTTTGGCTCTGAGCTGAGCCTCGTAGCTAATATGCCGCAGAGAACATCCGCCGCACTTTGTGTAAACGGGGCAGTCGGGAGTGACCCTGTCGGGAGAGGGTGTGATGATCCTCTCTATCTTGCCGTAGCAGTAGGTTTTGTTTACTTTCAGTATCTTTACTTCAAGCTTGTCCCCTATAGCAGAAAACGGCACGAAAATAACCATGCCGTCCTTCTTGCCTATACCGGAACATTCGCTTGAAAGAGCCGTTATCTCAATTTCAACGATGTCGTTCTTTTTCATTATATCTGTCCTAAGCTGAGTGCCTTTAAATAAGCGTTTATAAAGCCGTCAAGGTCGCCGTCCATAACTGCGCCGATGTTGCCCATTTCGTAGCCTGTGCGGTGATCCTTTACCATTGTGTAGGGCATGAATACATAGGAGCGTATCTGTGCGCCCCAGGCAATCTGAAGCTGTTCGCCCTTGATGTCGGAAATCTTGTCGAGGTGTTCTCTTTCCTTGATTTCAAGCAGCTTTGACTTCAGCATACGCATAGCGTATTCTCTGTTCTGATGCTGTGAACGCTCTGTCTGGCAGGCGCACACGATGCCTGTGGGGATATGCGTGATACGAACAGCGGAGGATGTCTTGTTGACCTTCTGACCGCCCGCACCGCTTGCACGGTAAACGTCCATCTTAATCTCGTCTTCGCTTATCTCAATGTCAATATCTTCATTGATTTCAGGCATTACTTCAACGGAAGCAAAGCTGGTGTGGCGGCGTCCGGAGCTGTCAAAGGGAGATACACGGACAAGTCTGTGTACGCCGTTTTCGCTCTTCAGATAGCCGTAAGCGTTTCTGCCCTCAACCAGTATGCTGGCGCTCTTTATACCTGCTTCTTCACCGTCAAGGTAGTCGAGTACGGTTACCTTCATACCGTGCTGTTCTGCCCAGTGGTTGTACATACGGTAAAGCATCTCGACCCAGTCCTGAGCCTCTGTACCGCCTGCGCCTGCGTGGAATGTGAGAATCGCATTATTATGATCAAATTCACCTGAGAGAAGGGTAGCGAGCTTCTGCGATTCAAGCTCTGTTCTGAAATGCTTTGCAAGCTCCTGTATCTCGGGAAGCATAGATTCGTCATCCTCTTCCTGAGCAAGCTCGAGCATTGTCATTACATCGTCATAGCTTTCACGGAGCTTTTCGTAGCTCTGTACTATATTCTTATCTTCGCCTATTTTCTGAGAAATTTTCTGAGAATTTTCTACATCGTTCCAGAAATCAGGCTGTGCGCTCTGTTCTTCGAGCTTTACTATTTCTGCTTTGAGATTATCAAGGTCAAGTGCGCCGGCAAGCTCTTTAAGCTCAGGCTCATAGCCCTCGAACTCAACTTTGAGTTCATCATATTCTAACATAGGTTACCGTTCCTTTCAATTTTGCAATACTGCTTTATTATATACCAAAAAATTTTTTTTGTAAAGCCTTGAAATCGTTTTCATTTTATGATATACTCAATTTATTCGGTGAAAACGCAGGTTTTCACAAAATTATTCCGGTAAGCTGTCTGTGAGCGGTGCATAGCGGCGGACAAACGAATTACCGGAAAGGACGGATAAGTCTTAAAAATCAGTATTTCTGAAAAAAGTTGTGTAAGGAGTTTATTAACATGAGCGAGATCAAGAAGATCCACATGGGTCCTGCTAAATGTGCGGTTGACCTTGGCGACGGAAGTGAAAGAGGAGAGTATGTAAACCAGGATTATATCCTGAACAAGCTGGGCAGACCTCACAGAGCGGTAAGCCTTATGTATTGCTATTATCCGCTTGACGAAACATGGCCTGCAAGAGCGAGAAACGCTTTCAAGGACAAGGAGATCGCATTCCAGTGGGATTATCCCTATGACGACTATTTTACATATAAGGGCGGTATCGGCGGAACAACCGACGACGAGCCTTTCACCTGTATGCGTGATGTAAGACGTCACGGACAGGACGTTATACTTACAATGACGATAGATCCGAATGTTACGGACGAGCATCTTGAACAGATAGGCAAGGAGCTTTCAACATTCGGCCGTATGCAGCTGAGAATCAACCACGAGGCTACAGGTAACTGGTTCTCGTTTACAAAGCGTGCTACCTATCAGCAGGTGGCTGATTTCTATATCCACGCCCGTGAGGTAATAAAGAAGTTTGCACCCAACGTACAGACTATTCTCTGTATCGGCGGTGTGGAGCATCCCGAAAAGGGCGGAGAAATCGAGATGGAAAAGGAATTTGCCGACGCTGTAAGAGCAACGGATATATGGTCTGTTGACAAGTACATGGCTCTTCACTGGGGTTGGCCTTTTGACGTTGCGGACGAGGGCGGAAACTCTTTTAGCAGAAGCAAGGTAGCTGATACATATAATCTTACTAAGCTGTCGGAAAAGCGTTACAGAGAGCTTTGCGGCGGAGAAAAGAAGCCTATGGTAATGAGTGAGTTCAACGCTGACGGCGATGTAACGGGACCTTACGATCAGGCTGAAATGGTAAAGGAATTCTGCGATATGCTCAAGAACGACAAGGATCAGGGCTGGTTCAACGGCTTTACATTCTATCAGTTCCGTGACAGAGGCAGACTGGGACTTGAAATTGAGGATCCGAACAATGCTGACTGCGGTATTGAGCAGCCGGTAATGCAGACCTACAAGGAAATTATTCACGATGAGTATTTCTATCCCGAAATGAAAAGCGAGGGTGACGCACAGTTCCCTGTAAAATTACGTTGGGGCGGTTCTGAGGACGCTGAGGGTATCGAGATACCTCTGCACTTTGAAAAGAACCCCACATTCTGCGAAATCACATTTGAGGACGAGGACGCAGATCTTAATCTTATGATGGAGATAAACGGCAAGTGGTTCTACAAGGCGCCTCACGCAAAGACGATAGATTTTATGTCGGCATTCTTTGAAAAGCCTCTTGACGGTGAAGCTGACATGACGCTCAAGATATTTGCGCCTCCTGCAAGCGGTGAGAACGTAAATGACGGCAGTGAGGACTGGATGCTGAACACTTATTCGACTATCACGAAGATGCCGAATATCCGTATCAGATTTGCACCTATCTTAAAGTAAGTGGGCACCAAATAAGTATACTTCACCCCAAACAGCTATATTCGACATAAAAAATAATCGCAAGTTAAATCACTCAACACTAAGTGAATAACTTGCGATTTTTATTATCCTACAACTTGTTTTGTAGCTTTTATTTTCTCATCACTGAACTTTACAACATCAGCAATGACAAGTTTCTGTATTGCCGAGATAAGAGTTGACATTAGCTCATAATCAGGCTGTTCATTTTTTACAGGTAACTGCATTTTAAACTTAAAGCTTTGTGAACTGCGTAATTTCTTACCATATGAGAATTTATTTTCAATGGACTTTCCCATAGAACAGGTTAAGAAAAGCATAATTTCTTTTGAATAATCACTTTTCTCGCTCCAGTAAACGCCAGTATCATCACCTGCACCAAAATCATAATTTCTATAAAATGCATTTCCGAAAATATCAATTGTAATTGAGTTCTTTGGAAAACTTGCAACCGGATTAGAAATATAACCAACTACACCTGTATTTGTTACTCCTGCCATTACAAAAGGAATATCTCCTGCTATTTGGTCATCTTTTTTCAGTCTTCTTCCTTGTACAATTTTATCAAATATTACATCGTAACAGAAAGGTTTAAACTCAATATTTTTTGAAATCAAATCATTGACAGCTGACAGCTCATCAGCTGTCAGTTGCGTATCTTTCAGTCCAGAGACTGAAAGATACGCTTCCAGCTCCTCTATACGCTCCGCTTCCAGCTCCTCTATAAAGCTTTCCATAAATTCAAAGTCGATGGAGTCACATTTCGTTGGTAGCATAATAACTTGCTCCTTTAATACATCAACATTAAATCTGGAGCTACCCCAAGAAAATTTTGAAAAAGCAATATTCATAGATGCAAGAAAAAATTGGGCGTTTTTCTTATTAAATTTGTAAACTTTAGGAACTAAAACTTTTATTTTATCTCCAGTGAAATATGGCTTTTCTTGATAAAATATAGTAGCAGTATCTTGTCCAAACGATATGGTATTTTCTGCATTGAGAAAGCTCTCATTTTCATCTAAAAAGCCTTTTTGACCATTATTGGAACTTGTTCTTACTACGTATGGATACCGCCCATTTTCAATAATATTAACTTTGTTAGCATCAAATCGCTTAGCTGATGTTTGTATTTTAAACAAATCATCAATCCTATATTTGCCCCACTCAACACTTGCCAATTTCTCATTGAGTGAGGCATTTATTTTCCCAAGCGTTCGTTGTCCTCACTGCTCTTACCTTTTAAAAGTGTTGATACTTCCCAAGCAAGATAATCACTTACGGTCTTTTTGAAGTCCTCAAGCGTTGGGATTGTGTCAATTGGAGCAGACTGATTCCAATCAGCACCGTTTTCCGGGTCGATTTTACCCTCATAATATTCCTTTTCAGTGAAAATATTAAGTTCTGACTTGCCGAATCTGACAATATCAGCAATTTCCTGATAGCGTTCTTTGGCGTGGTCTGTATCTCTTAAATTCACACTTGCTTTCTTTCTGTTGGTTCTTGTGTAGCCGTCATTAGAGAAATCGATAAACTTAACTGTATTCTTTGCGTGATGTGGTTCGCCGACCTTGAAAACATAAATATTTGTCTGAACACTTGACTTGCCCACAAACAAGTCAATCGGCATTTTAATGCTTGCAAGCAACGTACTATGCTTCAGTATTTCCTTGTTATATTTGACAGCTTTGCCCGAACCTGCCGAATTTTGAATGATAATTGCCGCATAGCCATTTTCCATCATTGAGAGAGCTTTTTCAACAAAAATCATACCATTTCCATCAGCGGAATATGGGGGATTAAGCACAAATGCAGTGGCAGGAAAATTTTTTTTCGTTGAACTAAAGCCATAGTTTCCGTCAAAATTTTTCAAAGAGTCCTGATTCAAAATGTTGGAACTTCCGTCGCCCATTAAAATCATATTTAAGATTGCAAGCATATAGATTTGCGGCAGAATTTCAAGACCCAACAGCTGAGTTGCTTTAATTTTTGCGACTTTTTCCTGATATTCCTCAGGTGATGATATTTTTTCCTTTGCATCATCAATCATTTCATTCATTGCAGCAACAAGAAGTCCTGCCGAACCTGTTGCAAAGTCCCATACATAAGAATCTTTATCAACTCTTGCAAGCTTTACAAGTAACCTTGCAACGTATGAAGGTGTAAGAACAACGTCATTCAACTTATCCTGAGTAAATCCAAGCCAGTTATACATTTCATTGAAGAGCATACCTGTAAAATCTGTTGTAATACCTATCTTATAGTAGATACCCAAGTCATCAACAATTTTCGAGAATACTCTTTTTATTTGGCTTTCTCCGTTTTCCGGTTTGTTTCTGTTTTCATCAACTAAAGTGTTTGAAAGTGTTCTGATAATCAAATCTTGCTTTTGTTGTGGTAACTGTTTTTTCTTCAAGAAAGATGTAATTTTTCTGATGATTTTATCTCCGTCAGTTTCACCGCTTTCGGTAGAAGATCCCAAATCAGATTTTTCAAGAGGTTTAACGCCCTCTGCGCCAAGCGTTGCAATGATAGTAGCTGCAACAAGATATATTCTATCGTTTTCTCCCAATCCTGTTTCTTCTTTGTAGATGTCATTGTTAAGTTTAACAAGACTGATATTGATTTCTTTTTCACGCTTTTCTTTGAGCTTATCAATCTCTGCCTGAGTAAGACTGAGTTCATTAAGCTTTTCTACAAACTCATCAAAATGTGACGTCTTTAAAAAGGAAAGGTCTGTATAATCTCCAACTCTTTGACCAAAGCCAAGATTATTTTTGTCAGCTGAAACATAATAAACACCAATCTCGTGCTGAAGTTTTCCAAACTCATCTTTGTATCCGGTTACACCTATTGCAATGATTCTTGTATAGCTTGTGTAGTGTAAAATCGCATTCGCATAATGTATCGCACCATTTACAGCATACGACTTAATATTCGTATAGTTTGGTTCATTTTTATCTTTTTTGTTATCTACGATTCCGTCAGTATCCAACTTTACGAGTTTATCTTTGTAACCTTTATATTCAATAAGAACAGGATAAAAAGTCCCATACTTATCTTTCAACAACAGTTTAGCATCAGGTCTGTTACCACCTTTGCCACCAATCTTTGAATGATATTCATCAAGAGCCTTATCTATTTCGGAATTAAGTGATGCTTGTTCAAGCTTATAGTCAAGACCATAGCTTTTCAGCCAGCCGTTTACCAAGTCAGCTATATCCGGTTCAACAGATTGTACTTTGCTTTTATTAGCCATATTATCCTCCGCAAAATTTTTATTTAATCAAGTGTCAATATATTTTTTTATTATACCACATTATCGAAAGCCTTACAAGACTTTTAAGATGA
>OKSX01001554.1_pt1 | contig 11226 bp, 9 predicted proteins | sample 1606391 | NCBI WGS metagenome assembly OKSX01 (sample SAMEA3879578, study PRJEB24766) | human gut metagenome | biome: human-associated habitat; feature: feces | place: USA | collected 1985/1987
ATAATTCTGCCAGATGATTTTGTGAAACTTGTTGAAGAGGAATAATTTTTACCACCAAATCGTCAAATACCGATTTTGTGAAACTCTTTCTATGCTCCATCCTCTGCCTTATTGCAGTCGATTCGTAAAAGCATATTATCATTAGAACGTGAAACACATTACAGCCTCCTGCCGCATTTGGGACAGAATTCAAAGTCCTCTGTAGTTGTATATCCACAATTGCTGCATCTTTTTGTTGTGTTTCCACTTCCATTTTCAAAGCCATAACCATACTGCGGGTTTACACGCTGCAAATGCTGTGGCAATATCTCCACGTCCTCGCCTCTTGCTATCCTGCGTCCTATTTCCGGATCAAGCTCGTAAAGCGCATTACAGCATGTGGTCTGCACATAGTAGTGCCTGTTCCATTTAAAACACGGAATGAAGAACAGTGACAGCACCATGTATGTCATATACACCTGATACCTGCCATACCTGCCACATTCATCACAGGTAATGACCTGATTGAAGTCAAAGTCCTTCCTGCCGTCCGTTATTCCCATCATAAAAAACATATATGATGCCTCCGTTTATCTGTGCCATAGTCCCCAGAAGTCTCCAAGCGATTCTCTCGTATGAAATCCCCGCTCATCCTCAACCACCGGTATTGATTTGGCATCCATTTTCTCTATATTTACATAAGTACCCTGACTCACCATTGCAAATACCCTGTCTATCTGCTCCTCTGTGCCCTGTATTTCCATAAATACCGAGCCGTCAGGGTCATTTCTCACCCAGCCTGTTGCGCCAACGCTTTCAGCCGCGTGCTCTGTTCTGTAGCGGAAACCTACTCCCTGCACAGAGCCGTACACTCTTATCTGCTTTCTGATGATTTTGCTGTCGTAATCACTCATATGCTCTCACTTCCCTGATACACATTATTTTCAGTCTACAATAGCCCTGCAAACAGCCGCATAATTGACTGCCCCAGCCTTCGTCTTGCACTTCTTCCGGTCCTGTACTTCTCCGTCACCTCCGCTGACTCAGCGAAAAGCCTGATAAAATCATCCCTGATTTCATGCACCACTTCACAATCCGCCATAAAACAGCCATTTTCAAAGTGATGATAAAGGCTTCTGTAGTCGAGATTTATGGTACCGCAGGTTGCCATTATATCGTCTGCCACACTCATCTTTGCATGGCAAAAGCCCGGTGTCCACTCAAAAATCCTCACACCATGCTTCACAAGCTGGTTGTAGAAGGAGCGTGTAACGCTGTATATTGGTTTCTTATCAGGTATGCCCGGCGTGATGATGCGCACGTCAACTCCACGCTTGGCGGCAAGTGTCAGCGCATGGCTCATCTCATCGGTAATGATAAGGTAAGGAGTGATAAACCAGCAATAACGCTGTGCCTTGTTTGCCATACTGATATAGACATCCTCCCCCACCTGCTCATTATCGAGAGGGCTGTCTGCATATGGCTGGATAAATCCACTCTGTTTTGCCTCATAATCATAGTGTAGCAGATATTGCGATACATCCACCTCGCGCGGTACCTTGCGCTCTGATGCATTCCACATCTCGAGAAATGCGATGGTAAACGACTTGACAGCATCTCCCTCGAGCCTGATTCCCGTATCCTTCCAGATTCCGTATGGGTGTGTCACGTTGAAGTACTCATTTGCCAGATTATAGCCGCCGGTATATGCGATTTTTCCATCAATTACCGTGATTTTTCTATGGTCACGATTGTTTAAAAACATGTTAAAGGCAGGTGCAACCGGGTTGAACACCCTGCATTTGATGCCAAGCTTCTCCATCTTTTCCGAGAAATCCCTGTCTATGAAAAAGATTGAGCCCATATCATCATAAAACACTCTGACCTCGACTCCTGCCTGCACGCGCTCCGTAAGCACCTTCTGGATACGGTGCCACGATTCCTTGTCCTCTATGGCGTGATACTCCATGAAAATAAATTTCCTGGCCTTTGATAAATCGCTAAGCTGCGCTTCGAGTCCCTTTGACGCCTGATCATAATATGTCACATCCGTGTTCTGATATACCGGATATAGCGCATTTTTTGCCATATATGTTGAAATTCCGGCTGCCTGTGGCACCTTTTCATACATATCGGATAGTATGTCTGCGTTTTCAGGCAGACATGGAAGAAGCATGGAATCCACCTCTTCAAACCGTGCACGCATCTTACGCGGTGCGCCGTTTAGTCCGACTAACAGGTAAAGTGACACTCCCATTATCGGAAATGCCAGTATCAGTATAATCCACGGTGTAGTCATGGATGCGGTCTGCTCACGATTGTACAGTCCGAGCACAAGTATGATCGCCAGGACGCTTGTGGTCGTATTTATCGCTGCCGCATATTCATTTAGCCTTGTAAGCATATAGACCATGAAAACTGCCTGCAATAATATCGCAAGCGCTGAAAAAAACATTCTCTTTAAACCATTCTGTGTTTTTTTAGTTCCCTCGTAGGTTTTTTCCTTCATCTATTATGCCTCCATTATCTTACTGTCTGTAACACCAAACCTCTCCATACATTTTTAGCCACCTTCTTATTTAAGAAGCCACTCAATTTCTTCTTTATAAGGAGGAATAGTCTTCTTCGCAGAGCCCTCCTCACAAAGCCATGGTGTTTCCAGAATCTTTGGTACATTTGCAAAGGTCTCATCATGCACCAGGCGGTGCAGTGTATCATAGCCGATGGTTCCCTTGCCTATATTTGCATGCCTGTCCTTGTGTACTCCGAGAGGATTTAAGCTGTCATTCACATGAAATACCGCTATCTGCTCAAGCCCTATCACCCTGTCAAACTCTGCAAAAACCTCATCATAATGGTTCACAATATCGTATCCTGCATCATTTACATGGCACGTATCAAAGCAGACACGCAGCCTTTCTTTCCTGTCCACTCCATCATAGATTGCCTTAAGCTCCTCAAAGGAACGGCCTATTTCACTGCCCTTTCCTGCCATCGTCTCAAGTGCGATAAACACATCGTCATCATTCTGATTGAGCACTGTGTTAAGTCCCTTTACAATCTGTGCGATTCCAGCCTGCTCACCGGCATTTACATGACTTCCCGGATGAAGCACCAGTATGCGGCTCCTCATTGCCGCGGTCCTTACTATCTCCTTTTCCAGAAACTCCACTGCCAGCTCGTATGTCTCAGGCTTTACGGTGTTTGCCAGATTTATGATGTATGGCGCGTGGACCACTATCTCATTTATCCCATGCTCATGTGCATATTCCCAGCCTGCGTCTATGTTGAGCTCAAAGATTTCTTTTCTTCTCGTGTTCTGTGGTGCCCCGGTGTAGAGCATAAACACATTCGCGCCATATGACGCTGCTTCCCTGGCTGATGCCAGAAACATATCTTTTCCTGCCATGCCTACATGACAGCCTAATTTTATATCACTCATATTTTCCTCTGTTTCATTGAATCTATATATCTATTATTTCTACTATAACACTACATCCCTGATAACTCTATCTAAATATTCTAAATTTTTACTAAACATAGCAAAAGTCATTGACATAGTATCAAAAACTACATATACTATTCTTTGCAACCACATATATTAATGGCATATAATTGCAATGTATGTGATGCATAACTACAGTTAACCAATTATTATGATTAAAGGGGCAAAATACCTTTTGACCATCATATCATTATTATAGAAATACGAGGGTAAATATGTTTGAAATAATTGTTGACTCTGCGGCAAACATTCCTGCAGAGCTATGTAAAAAATATAAAATCAAGGTGCTATCATTTGTAAACCTTGTCAACGGAAAGGAAATGACCTGCTTTGAGCCTGACCTCACACCGGAACAGGAGCGGGCAAAGGGTAAGGAATACTATGATGCGATAAGAGAAGGTGCCGAGGTAAAGACCGGACTTATCAGCAGCGGAATCTTTGAGGATACCTTCAGGGAAATCATTGAGGCTGACAAGGATATCCTGTATTTCTCCCTCAGTAAAAACATAAGCGGCAACTACAACTCAGCCCGTGTCGCAGCCGATGCTGTCCTTGATGATTGCAGTAACGGCAGAAAAATACGCCTGGTGGATTCATTAAATGCTTCCCTCGGACAGGGACTTCTCGCAATATACGCCAGCGAAATGCGTGAGAAGGGCATGAGCTTTGATGAGGTGGCTGACACGATAGAGACCTATCCTGCCAGATTAAACGGTGTGTTTACCGTGGGCAATTTAAAGTATATTGCAAGAACCGGCAGATTAAGCGGAACCACCGCTTTGGTTGGCAACATGCTAAGTATCAAGCCTATCCTAAGGGGCAGCAAGGACGGATATATTGTACAGTTCAGAAAATGTCGTGGCCGAAAAGCCGTATTAAATGAGCTTGTCAATCTGTTATGCGACAACATTACAGACCCTGAAAATCAGATTATCGGAGTCGCACATGCAGACGCATATGAGGATTCGCTCTATGTGATTGAACAGATTAAAAAGCGCATAAAGGTGCGCGATGTGATAAATACCACCTATGATTTCTGTACCGGAAGCCATGTTGGTCCGGAAGCTTTAGCAGTATTTTTCATGGGAAAGGACAGAGAATTGGGAGCCTGATATCAGGCTCCCATTATATTTTACTTCTTTTATTCATCATACTCACATAAACTAAAAAGTCTCAGAACCCGCTTATTATCGGATTCTGAGACTTCTGACTTCTATTAATAATTGCAACTTCTATCTCAAATATTAAGCTGCAGCTTTCTTGCTTTCTGATTTCTCACAGAGCTTCTTCACACCCTGAATTGCAACAAGCACACCAAGGATGAGCAGTAATACTGCGAATATAAGCTGTAATGAATTTCCAAGGTCAAGTCCTACAGAGAATAATGCCTTTGTAAGCTTGTAGATTGTCATGCCAAGTGCAGTAAATGTAACTGCCATCATGAATACCATTGGAATCCAAAGCATGCAGCCCTGACGCTTTGTCTTCTTTAAGAATACTGCGCAGGCAACAAGTGCAAGTACTGATAAGAGCTGGTTAGCTGAACCAAACAGTGGCCATATCTCTGCATAGCCTACCTTTGTAAGCAGGAATGCAAGTACCAGTGTGATGATTGTTGCAAAGTATTTGTTTGTCATCAGCTTGACAAATGGACTCATATTGTCATCATCTGTGTCTGAATCAAGCCAGAACTCCTGGAATGACAGACGTCCGACTCTGGCTACTGAATCAAGTGATGTCAGAGCGAAGGCTGATACAGCAAGGTTAATCAGTGTGAACACAAGTGAGTGTGGTAAACCGATTACTGACAGGAAGTTTGCGATAGCTCCTGCGAAAATCTGTGGCTGTGTTGTAAGTCCCTGAGCTGCTGCCTCTCCCTTACTGAATGATGCTACTGCGATAAGTGCAAGGATTGCAAGCATACTCTCCATAAGCATGGCACCGAATGAAACAGGAAGCATGTTCTTCTCATTCTTTATCTGCTTAGATGCAGTACCTGATGATACAAGTGAATGGAAACCTGAAACTGCACCACAGGCGATTGTTACGAATAAGATTGGGAACAGATACTGTGGGTTTCCGTTTGCATCAGGGATTGCAAATGCTGTGAAAGCATCAAGGTTACAAGCAGGATTTGCAACAAATACACCGATTATCGCACCTACGATCATGAAGATTAACAGGTAGCTGTTAAGGTAATCACGTGGCTGAAGCAGTGCCCATACAGGTGTAACACTGGCTATAAGTATATATGCAAATATAATTATGTGCCATACGCTAAGGTTTAAATACATTGGGAAATTGAGTCCCAGTGCTATAGCTACTATAAGTAATGCGATTGCAACAAGTGTGTTAATCCATTTGTTGAACTTAGAATATTTAAGGAAGAAACCAAGTGCAACTGCTTCTATGATGAAAAGCATTGATGTAGTTGCAACTGCTCCGTTGGCTACAACCTTTGTAACCTCACCTGCTTTATCAGCAGCAAAACCATTGAAGGTTCCGGCTACGACATCTGCGAAAGCTGCAACAACAAGTATACAGAACAGCCAGCAGAATAACAGGAATAATTTCTTTCCTAATTTACCGATGTACTCCTCGATGATGTAACCGATTGTACGACCCTTGTTCTTAACTGAAGCGTACATAGATGCAAAGTCCTGAACAGCTCCAAAGAATACACCACCAATTAATATCCAAAGCAGAACCGGAAGCCATCCGAAAATAGCTGCCTGAATTGGTCCGTTGATTGGGCCTGCACCTGCTATAGATGCAAACTGATGTCCGAATACTACATTGGTATCGGCTGGTACATAGTCCACTCCGTCCTCCATCTCGTAGGCAGGAGTCTTGGCATTTGGATCAATGCCCCATTTGTTTTGCAGATAACGGCCATATAATAAGTATGCTCCACCGAGCACAACAATGGCTATTACCATCATTAAGATTCCACTCATATTATTACCTCTTTCTTTTGTTTATCTTAATTTTATTTGTATATTATATTTACTCTTTTTTTAGCAAATTTCAATAAATATTTTATACATAATTTATTTTTAATTTCTATTATTTTTGTTTAATTTACCAATCGGTTATAATAGGTATTCATTCTCTTTATGCTGTCTTTGTCTCAGCGGCTTCTTCTGCCTTTTTAGCAGCCATTTTGTCCTTTAATGCAAAGGCTCCGGCAAGCAGTGTGCCTGAGATTGAATGCCATGTACATGACACTGCACAGATGATGGCTGATTCAGGTGTTGAAGCAAACTGTGCTGTAGTGGTGGCAAGGTTTGTGGCAAGACCTGCATTCTGCATACCAACCTCGATAGAGATGGTTCTCTTCTTGGCTGTGTTCATGCCTACCAGCCTTCCTGCACCGTATCCGAGCAGATATCCAAGTCCGTTATGTAACAGAACTGCCGCAAAAATTACTACTCCTGATGTAAAGAACTTTGAGCCCTGTGATGATACAACACCACCTACAACGAATGCCAGACCAAGCACCGCAATACCCGGCATGACCTTCTGAGCCTCGGCAAATGCCTTTTTCTTTCCAAGCAGGTAGTTGAGTAAAAATCCAACCGCTACAGGAAAGATTACAGTCTCAATGATTGACACAAACATCGGAAGTGCCTTGATTGAGACATGTGTTCCGCTTGCAAGCAATGATACCAGAAGCGGTGTCATAAATGGTGAGAGCAATGTGGAAACTGTTGTCATTCCAACTGAGAATGCCACATCACCACCGCAGAGGTATGACATAATGTTTGAAGAAACACCACCAGGACAGCAGCCTACGAGGATAAGTCCAAGTGCGATTCCGTCAGGCAGATTCAATGCCTTTGAGATACCAAATGCGAGAAACGGCATGATAAGATACTGTGCGATTGCACCTACACATATATCAAATGGTCTCTGTGCAAGTATCTTGAAATCCTGTGTCGTAAGTGTAAGTCCCATACTAAACATGATGATTCCGATAATTATTGACTGACATGTGAACTTGTTGGATACCGGATCCACAAACAGCATCTGATTTACCCAGGCCATCAGATTCGGAACCAGAAATGTGACTACGGCGATTGCTATGACAACTATCGATGTGTAGTCTGATAAAAATTTACTTACTTTTTGTAATGCTTTCATTGTAAGCCTCCTTAACATTTTTCTGCTCACTAAAACTCTTTTATGGAATCAAAAAATCCCTTTCCAGATTGACATAATCTGAAAAGGGACGAAATAATCCGCGTTACCACCCTGATTCCACAGTGTATTACTGTGACACTCTGCATACCAGCATATGCTTTCCATATAACGGTGGACACCGGCGAGGTTTACAGACACACTTAATGCTTTCAGCCCGCTTCTTAGAGAGGATATTCCAATCTGATCATTGCCTGTTCGCACCGCCCACAGGCTCTCTGAAAATAAATACAAATCGGACCTTGTTCTCATCAACGAATTTTGGTGAACATATTTATTTAAATCTTGTTTTGTATTATAGTCCTCTGACACTATATGTCAAGAGAATGATACAAATTTGTATTATAACATTTATTTATAGCTTTTATTCATGCGCTTTATTCTTATTATTTATTCGTAATCTTTGTTGTTATACTCATCATTCCATGACTGTCCTGATGAAGCTGAACTATTTTTACCACTCAGAATCTGCGTTTCATCATAATCATTCTGACCATACTGCTGATTTCCGGCTCCGTTTGTTCCCGGTGTGCTGTACTGTTGGTTTGCTCCATTTCCGTACATGTTCTGGCCATACTGCTGATTTGCCCCGTTTCCGTACATGTTTTGGCCGTACTGCTGATTTGCCCCGTTTCCGTACATGTTCTGACCGTACTGCTGGTTTGCTCCGTTTCCGTACATGTTCTGACCATACTGCTGACCGTATCCGTTTGAACCGTATGGATTATAGTAGTTATTATTACTATTATATCCATCTCCCACATAAACAATGTTTTTGTTGAAGGCAATAATACAGATAAAAATCACATTGAGGAATATAAGTCCGCAGGCAAATCCTGCTCCCTTGCCAAACGCATGTGCCAGTCCGACACAGCAGAGGATATTCATAACCAATGCCGCAATCATTGCTGCAATAATCAGAATAACCGCAAATATCAGCATGCCCATGTGAGCCCCGATGCGGTTTCCGGCATATCCATAGGTAGAATCATAATACGACCCCATATAACTGGATGTCATAACGGAAAGTCCTGAGGCAATAATCTCATACATCAATAAAATACATCCTGCTATACTTGCTATACTTGCCACAAGATATCCCCAGAACAGCTTCTGTTTCCCTGCAATCCTGAATTTTACATATGAGCTGTAAAACGGTACAATGGCCGCCCAGCCGTGCTCTCCTGCCTTTGCATACATAATCCATGATGCAACAATTGTCAGTACCATAACTGCCAGATTGATAAACGACTCAAAGCCGTCAATCATACTCATAATAGTATAATATGTGCTCATTTTTTCTCCCTTTCATAACCAAAGTTTGTTTGTTATTCAAAGTATACATCACCACAGGTCAGAGTGCAATAATTAAAAAGCTTTTCATACTTTTCATACACCGCTTTTTGCACCCTTGACAAACCCCTTCTTAAACGGCTATAATATCGTCAATTGAAGCACAATTACATTTCAACAGGCTTTGATGGGAACAAGTACATTTCTGCAATACTTACAGAGAGCTGCCGGCAGGTGAGAGGCGCAAGGAAACAGATCTGGAATACATCCCGGAGCTTTGCACCGAACGTCATACCGGATGGTTAAATATCTCCGGTTAGATTAATAAGCCGCAACGTATTGGCACACGTTATAGTGCCGGAGTGTTAGCAGAATCGGCTATTTTCACTATATAATATATGTCGAATAATGTGTGACAACTCACGGAGGCATTCCTGTGCGAGCAGGATGCAAATTAAGGTGGTAACGCGAGAAATCCCCCTCGTCCTTAAATGGATGAGGGGGATATTTTATTTTTCAGAATACAGATTCATCTTATCAGGAGGAAAATCATGACAATTTATGACGAATTAGTTGCCCGCGGTCTTATCGCGCAGGTAACAGACGAAAAAGAAATCAAAGAGCTTATAAACAACGGAAAAGCTACCTTCTACATCGGCTTTGATCCTACAGCAGACAGCCTTCACGTTGGACATTTCATGGCGCTTTGCCTTATGAAGAGACTTCAGATGGCCGGAAACAAGCCTATCGTGCTTATCGGTGGAGGTACAGCACAGATTGGAGATCCATCAGGACGTACAGATATGCGCCAGATGATGACAACAGAGACTATCAACCACAACGTAGAGTGCTTCAAGAAACAGATGAGCCGCTTCATCGACTTTGGCGAGGGAAAAGCTATCATGGTAAACAACGCTGACTGGCTGATGGACTTAAACTACGTGGATGTGCTCCGCGAGGTTGGTGCTCATTTCTCAGTAAACCGTATGCTTACAGCTGAGTGCTACAAGCAGCGTATGGAAAAGGGTCTTTCCTTCCTTGAGTTTAACTACATGATCATGCAGAGCTACGATTTCTACACACTTTTCCAGAAATACGGCTGCAACATGGAGTTCGGTGGAGATGACCAGTGGAGCAACATGCTCGGTGGAACAGAACTTATCAGACGTAAGCTTGGAAAAGACGCATACGCTATGACAATCAATCTGCTCCTAAACTCTGAGGGCAAGAAAATGGGCAAGACACAGTCAGGTGCAGTATGGCTTGATCCTAACAAAACTACACCATTCGAGTTCTTCCAGTACTGGAGAAACGTTTCTGATGCCGATGTTCTTAAATGTATCAGAATGCTCACCTTCCTTCCTCTCGAGGAAATTGACAAGATGGAAAGCTGGGAGGGCGCACAGCTCAATGAAGCTAAGGAAATCCTGGCATTCGAGCTTACAAAGCTTGTTCACGGTGAGGAGGAAGCCGCAAAGGCTAAAGAGGCAAGCCATGCACTTTTCGCAGGCGGAGCCAACAATGCAAATATGCCTACAGTTACCGTTACAGCTGAGGACTTCCCTGACGGAGAGCTTGATATCATCTCTGTTCTCGTAAAAGCAGGACTTTGCGATTCAAGAGGAGACGGCCGCAGAAATATCCAGCAGGGCGGTGTTTCCGTTGCAGATGAGAAGGTAACTGATATCTCAACCAAATACACTCTCGACGATTTCAAGGGCGAGGGTCTCATTATCAGACGTGGTAAGAAGAAATTTGCCAAGGTTGTAGCTGAATAGACAGAGAATCCCCGGTAGTAACTACCGGGGATTTTTACTTTCAGCCATATTTTATTTTGAAAATTCATTTGCAGGAAATTCATATGGCACAAATTTACTGCTGCATGTAACCGTATACTCCGTTTCTCCCGAAACAGTTTTTTGTTCTGTGCCAACACCCTCTCCACAAATCCAGTATGAACCATCATTTTTTCTATTACGGTATTCATCATTTCGGCAGGATATTCCCCACACTAAATTAGCATAGTGTACAATAGCCATATGTTGATAGCTGACAGGTCTTGCTTGGGTAGCTGTAATCCATAAAACCGCTAAAACAGCACCCCAATCCAGCCCAAAAGCTGGAAAAATTCTGGAAAAAAGTAGCTGAAACTGCTGAAATTTCTAAAACAGCTCCCCTAACCCAGCGAAACAGGAAGTCAAGTCCAAATTTGTGTGTAAATTCATCTTTCAGTTATGTGGTTTTATCTA
>OKSX01001558.1_pt1 | contig 11210 bp, 8 predicted proteins | sample 1606391 | NCBI WGS metagenome assembly OKSX01 (sample SAMEA3879578, study PRJEB24766) | human gut metagenome | biome: human-associated habitat; feature: feces | place: USA | collected 1985/1987
CTTTGATGTTGACGAGCTCATCCATCATGGACTCATCGATCTGAAGACGTCCTGCCGTATCGAGGAATACAAGATTCATGCCTTCTTTTCTGGCATGTTCCACAGCGGCTTTCGCGATATTCACCGGATTCTGGTTATCACCCATCGTGAAGACCGGAACTCCGACTTTCTCACCGTTTACCTGTAACTGCTTGATCGCAGCAGGACGGTAAACGTCGCCTGCAACCAGAAGCGGTTTTTTGTGCTTACGCTTCAGGTAATTGGCCAGCTTGCCGGCGGTAGTGGTTTTACCTGCGCCCTGCAGACCAACCAGCATGATAACTGTCGGCGGTTTGGGAGCAACAGTGAGCTTGCTTTGGGTACCGCCCAAAAGCTCAATCAGCTCTTCATTTACAATCTTGATAATCTGCTGATGCGGATTCAGGCCTTCGCCGATCGCTTCACCAACAGCGCGCTCTTTAACCTTGGCTACAAAGTCCTTAACAACCTTGAAGTTAACGTCGGCCTCCAAAAGCGCCATACGCACTTCGCGCATAGGAGCCTTTAAATCTTCCTCAGTCAGCTTGCCGTTGCCACGGAACATCTTTAATGCATTTTGTAATCTTTCAGATAAACTTTCAAATGCCATTCTATCTACCTACCTTCACTGCAAAGCTCTTTCAGCATTTGCACGGCCTCGTCTTTTTTTGCCTCATCCGGAGTTGCCAGCAAATCTATTGCCTGCTGCAGCTTAGCATGCAGCTCCTCCTCGCGGCTCAGCACCTTCAGTGATGCTTCATATCGTTCTAGCAGCTGCTCAACACGCTTGAGCAGGTCGTGGACAGCCTGACGCGAAACGCCCAGCTCCTCCGAAATCTCACTCAGAGACAAGTCGTCATAGAAATACAGTCCCAGGCATTGCTTCTGCTTAGCTGTCAGAAGACCGCCGTAAATATCAAAGAGCCTGCCTAAGCGCATACGCTGCGCAAAAATTTCTTCTGCTGACATTTTTATCCCTCTCGAAATTTAGTCGACTATGTAAGTATAAAGCATAAAGCGATGCTTGTCAAGTATTTTTACTTGTCACCTTTTAAAAATTTTCTAAGCCTCTTTTTCTTCCTTCAGCCACTTCCAGATCAGCGGCGCTGCGTAGCTTCCCATTGCCTCATACGTCTGGGATTTGGGATGAATGCCATCAACGTAGGCCTTGAAGCGTGCCCCGGCGTCCATGCCGATGGCAGGCTGCAAATCCAGCAGGAAGGCCTTGCCGCCGCAGATATGCTCTGCCTCCTGCCGCAGGTTCAGCAGCTGACGGTTGAGCGCCTGCTCCGTACTGATAAACGGCAGCACTACGCACAGGCTGTAGTGCTTTTCCTCGCACCACTCCAGCACACGCTTGTAATCGCGGCTGATGTCCTCAAGGCGGCGCCCCTGCAAAATGTCGTTGGCACCGCCGAGGAATATAACGTGATGCACATATTCCGGCAACGCGTACTGGCGCATGCGGTAGATGATATCGTCGCAGCAGTCACCGCAGACGCCGTAGTTGAGCATTTTAATCTGCGTCAGCTTTTCCACCTGAGCGGTCCAGGAATAACGTGGGCCGAAGGGAAAGCCCTGCACCAGAGAATCGCCGTAACAGGCAACGTATTTCATGATAATCGCTCCTCACGTTGGTTTTTCTACATATTATTATAGCATATATGGCGGAGGAAGAGTGAAGACAGCTCTTTGTGTATCTATTATAAATTCATGTCAAGTAAAGATACCGAAAGCTCGCCACCAAACGAACTGATAGAGAATCTCTTGTCGGATAAAATCGTTTCCTTTTCTACACTATATATAAAAGGAAATAAATATACCAACGCATTTAGTTCCTGAAACGAATAATATCCACTATCGTCTATTTTCATCACTGCCAAAAGCATAAATTTGCTTACTTCTTCATTGTTAACAACAGTTTTATTAATATGATATTTTCCCGGTTTGTCACAATGCAGTACTTCGAATTCCTTCAAAGTTACTATCAGCTTATCAATAGAATGATATAAAGTAGCTCGTTCACCCCACTCATCAAACAATTTATTTTTTAACTGAGCAAGAGTAATTTCATCTTCAAATTCAGACATTTTACCAATAAGCTTACACATATCGATAAATACAGGATAAGCAGCCAACATCATACACCAGTTTATACACACTGCATATTCGGGATATTTCTTTAGTAATCTAATTGCTTCATCTTTCAAATCCAGAGTATACTGATTTTCATAAACCCAAATATTCATTAATATCTCTCGTGTTTTACGCAATACCGTCGGACTTTGAATCTCGAAACTAAGATATTCATTAATTTTATCTTTAATCTCTGATTCTTCCATTCCTGTTGCTACTAAATCAACCGTATATTTTAGCCAAGGCAATCTTAGTTTCCTTGACAATCCTACCATTTTAGCCATGATAATCCTCCGCTCTCGCAATTATAAACGGAACTACAACTTCATCAAGCGAAATTCCTCCATGCGTCATTACACTTTCATCTTTTATATCCAACGAATAGCCGACATCACAAATCAAATAATCATATTCCTTAGGCAAGTAGTATTTAGGATACTCCAAAAGACCGTAACGTTCAATTAAGCTATTTTTATCAGCGTAATCTTTAAGCACTGCCATCTTGTGGCTTCTCGTTTCGATTTCAACGCCGGAACCAGTTAAACGGCCAAGGCCTTTGCTAAGCGTATTTCCGTGATCAGCTGTTATATAAACATCAAAATCACTGCTAAGCAGTCTTTTTGTTAAATTCGCCAGCTTACCTTGCCTCATTAGTACAGTATCGTCGTTTAACATTCCCATTCGCTCCTGACACTGTGCGTGTACAAGCTCATCAATATCCAAAATTATCACCGCACCATATTTAATCAAAGGTGAAAATGAAACATCATACCCTCGCTCATAAGCAATTTGATTATCTTTATATCCATATTTTCTTGCACAAGCGTAAAACTCATTTTTTTCCTTACTTTGCTTCCATGGTTCAATAAGTTGACTCGGATATTTACCACTCAGTAAACATTGGCGGGAAATAGATGTCGTAGACGGAATCATGGCAAAAACAGCTCTTTGACGATAACAAATGCCATCAAACGATTTTTTCAATATTTCCCAATCAAATTCCGACATGCCATCCATGACAATAACAACTGCTTTGTCACTATTGTCATGAATATAATCCATTACACCGCTAACCAGAACAGGCGATGATAAACTTATTTCTGAAGAAAGCTTACCAAAATTTTTCATTGCATAAGCACAAAAAGCCTTGTTTAATTCAGTAGTATCAATATTAATATCATGCTCTGTTGCGATCACATCAATCATTGCCTTTTTCTCAGCAATTTCAAACCATGCGGTATAATTCTCAACCTTTTCAGTTTGATGCAATACACTATCATACAAGCTTTGCAAATAAGCTTTCACATTTTTTTCTGCATACATTTTGAGGCGCAAAAATAATTCCGTTTCTTTCCGCTCATAGTAGGTTTCAAAATCATCCCGATAAGCTAAAGTAAGCAGTTCTAAATTCAAGTCTTTGTGTTTGCGCAAACCATCACTATTTAATCTAGGATACAGAGAAGCAAACGAAACTATCTCCTTGCGACATTTTTTCTGTATATCATACGGAACATAATCGCCTGGATGAACCATAATGACAAGCTTTTTCTCACTATCCAAATCATTTGTATGATTAATCCGGAATTGCAGATCATCTGAATAAGCAATAAATTTGAAGCCATGTTCTTTGAAAACCGAGCTGTAATTTGTCTTTTCTTCAAAATCATCAACATCAACTAGCAATAATTTACTTGCATACTGTGCAGATGTTTTTTCAAATACATATTCTCCGAACATTTTCTACACTTCCAATCTCGCCATCATAATCAGCCGAAACTCCGGATATAACTGTGAGCCTTTTTTGTACTGAGCTTCTATTTCTGATTTTTCTTTTTGAAGCTTTTGCAATCGGCTTCTACGGATATTCTCAATGCCAATCTGCTCAGCAGCTTCCGCTCTGAGCTGCAAAGCATACATATGCTTCTTAAAGCTCTCATCATTCTGCTGCAACTGTTTTTCTTTTAATTTAATAAAAGTATCATAAGCAAATTCCATGCAGGTTTGCTCAAGCTGCGTATAAATATTAGCATCAACATTCAATACAGAAGATACCTTCAGTTTACTGTTTCCATCAAGAAAGACATCCATAATTCTTTTTCCTGCCATAGGACGAAGAAGCATAGCACTGTTAATAAAAATAGGTATAATACGTTTTCCGCTTTCCTGTTCAGAAATTGATAATTCCCAAAGCATGAAATATCCTTCCTCATTAGGGAAATTATCTATCTGAATTGACATAATCGGTTCAGTTCTATTCTGTACAAGCTCTGCTTTCAGGTGATGTGTAATTTCTTCATCCGCAATGCTTATTCTGTCAATCAGACAAGGATTTCGTCCCTGCCAGCATGCATAATATGTAAGCATCATACGAAGTGCACTTTCCACATCAAAATTTGATTCCGTTCCGACAAGTTTTGTTAAGTCCTTATCTTCCCGAATCACATCTTTATATTTCTGTGCGTTCTTAAGCTGCTGTTTCATCTCAGCTTCAATCGGATATAGATTCTTTTCAACCTGTGATGCATTTCCAATAGAGCGTATATAAACATCAGTAAAATCACATTCTGCTACTTCGCTGTCCAAGACATCAGAATATTTATCGACACCCATTTCTTCAAATATGACGGAAAGCTTTTCCTCCAAAACTTCGCGAACTCGATTTTCTACGGTTTCACCTAAGATAAAATTATAAATATGAACATCTCGCTGCTGACCAATACGGTCAACACGACCACAACGCTGTTCAATTTTCATAGGATTCCAAGGCAAATCATAATTTATAATAATATTGGCAAACTGCAGGTTCAAGCCTTCACCGCCAGCATCTGTGGAAATAAAAATACCGGTACTATGTTTAAATTCCTGCATAGCAATGTTTCTCTCATCAATACTCATGCCACCATTTAAAATTGTTACGGAATAGCCTCTTTTTGCAAGTAATTCTTGTAAATAAGCTTGCGTAGCAACAAATTCCGTAAAAATAATTACCTTTTGCGTACGATCCTCGCTCATAATAGCATCAATTTCATTTAACAGAGGCTCTACCTTGGCATCTTGATTTTGAAATTGCGCCTGCTTTGCCAAAGATATGATTTGTTTCAGTTCCTCTATTTCCTGCTCCATATTCAGCGAAACTGCTTTTATTGCATCTTCAACACCATCTTCAATATTCAGTTCATCTAAATCTTCCTCTTTCAGATTCCCAATATATGTACTCTGCTCCAGAAGAACATTTAATCTGCGTTCCAAACTTTGGCGAATTGCTGCTGTACTGCTTGTAACCATACGCTGCATAATGATGAGAAGAAAAATCAAGCACATGTTTTTCTTACGATTACGCAAAGCTTTATTATAGGTCTTTGCAACATAGGAGCTAACCATCTCATACAATTCCAGTTGCAAACCATTACGTTCATCCCACGAAATTGTCACCAGATGAGTTAGACGCTTTTTGAACAGAAGATTGCCGTTATTATCTATCGCCTCACGTTTTTCTGTCCTGATAAGAAACGGTGCAACCTGTTCACGAACAATAGACTTTGCATTCGGGAAAATCTCTGCATCCAATAATCGTATCAAACGCAAGAAAGGCTCTGTTTTTCCGTTATGCGGCGTTGCAGAAAGCAACAATAAATAAGGACTGGCCTGCGACAGTAAATTACCCAATTTATAACGAGCAACTTCACCGGAAGAGCCTGCCACACGATGAGCCTCATCTATAATTATTAAATCCCATCCACTGTTGATGATGGAATATATACGCTCTTTGTTATATTGTTCAACTTTTTCCTGGCTCCAGCCGGCATGCTTTTCAATCGGTTTAATGGAATCCATCGGAGAAATAACCTGATCAAACTGACCATAAACATCTTCGTTATCAGTCAGACGACGAATTGTATCATAATCCGAAGGCAGAACTACTTGGAATTTTTCGTGGAACTTCTCCTGCATTTCAGAAGACCACTGAGTAACCAAACCGGTCGGGCAAACTACTAAAATTCTGCTTACAAGACCACGGCTTTTTAATTCTCGAATAATCATACCTGCTTCGATTGTTTTACCAAGACCAACTTCATCTGCCAAAATATAACGGATATTATTGTTTTCCATGGCACGGTTCAGTACATGAAGCTGATGCGGCAAAGGGATTATACCGCTGGCTAAGGAAGAAAGAAAGCCGTCGGCTGTTTCGTTTTTAATTTTAGAAAGCAGTACAACATAGCGCAGGTAGTTTTCATCGTATTGCGTGTTGCTGCCGGTTGAGCTTAACTGCTCCTCAGTTGCCTTATATACACGTCCTGTAGACGGATTGAAGACTTTATAGGAGACATAGCCCCATGCTTCGATTTCCTCTAAAATCTTTACATTTGCCTTTTCTATTATGTCAAAAACGAAATCACCTGTTGTTAGCATTAAATCATTTCCTCGTTTCTACTGCTTTCCATTCAATATCACCAGTTGTATTACTCGAAGTCCAGTATTTTCCGCTAATAGTTTTATTATCACCATTTAGTACCATTCTGCATGTACCATGTTGAATCGGATTACTCTTCTGCGTTGCAGCAGACGGATTTGTCATGTAAGTATAGTACAAAACATCTTGTCCAAATTCACTCAAAATCGTTGCTGTAATAGTAACACTTGAATTTATATCCGTTTTCGTCTTTACATCAATCCCCAACCACGTCTGTTTAATCCAAACACTAATTGACTTCTCGCCTGCTATACCATTTAATTTATAGTAAATAATTCCATCATATTGTTCTTTCAAAATTGGAGGACAATTCCATGGAATAAATCGCCATACCCATTTTTCATAAACACAAAAGATGGCAGTTACTGCAGTCACAGCATAGCTAACATAAGATATATAATCTCCAAATTCATGCGGTTTTTTAATCAAGTAACATACAAAAAAATTATTGCAGCTATAATTATTTCTGGTTTTATGAGTTTCTGTATTCGTTCATTCACTCGCTATCAACTCCTTACTCATACTCATAAAACGAACTAAGCTGATTTATAAAATTACATAGATTCATATATTCGCTCATTGTTGTACATAACATTTTTATTCCATTTGCCTCTTTATATTTCATAAATGCGTTTTTTCGATTTTGTAGTGTTGTAATCAGCTGACTGAACACAAATACTTTGCGGTAGCTTCCGCAATTATCAAGATACCAAGAATCCTCAATATTCCAAAGCAACGATTCGAGTATAAAGGAATTTACATTTTTCGCTGCACTACTATAAGCCATACAACAACTATCTTCCATTAAATAGCGCATCTTCTTCATAATACGAACCATTTTTTTATAATAGTGATTCGTATCGCTATTCTTTTTCCGACCGTTTGCAATATGCTGCTCTGGGTAGTTAATAATCATTCCACCATTGTCGGGATAAATCACAACTCCACCCACAAAATTACTTGCATCATCTTGACGATAGTCACGATAACGACGACATGGAACTGTGTCAGCATCCTTTCGATATGTATTACCATGAACTTTTATAGATTTATTCTTTCGCTCTACATCAGAACCAAATTTTTCTTTCAAAGCCTCTTGAACTTCATCTTTAAACGACTTTGAACTTGCAGGAACATTTCTAAAATTATAATCTGAATCGCTCTGCGGATACAATGTTCCTGATGGGCGATATTCAGTACGAAAAACTTCTTCTTGAATCACCGCCACATCCACATCGCTTTCTGTGCGAACATTGGTATTGTTAGCGTAGGAGCCTTGTACAAAAAGCTTAATACTACGTGAATCTGATGACCGGCGCATCTTTAATGAATACGCAAGAGTATCAGAATATAGAGGTGTAATATCCTTATTATCATCGGTAAATCCAAGTGTTTTCAATGCGTCAGCCACCATACGAATTGCATTTTTACACTGTCCATCCTCAGTTGCACTGAGAGGTTGAGAATAAGACGTCAGCATAGATTCCGTAAATTTCAAACTAAGTTCCTCCTATTACACTCTTCCCAAACTAATATCGTAATACATCAGCAGGTTAGGATCCTCTTGCACAATTTTCTCCGGCAATCGTTCTGCAATATCAACGATAGCTTTATAATTTTTTTCCTTCCACAAACGTGAAAACCCAACACGGATAGCCTCTGAGCGGAACAGCTTCAGCTTGCCCCTGCTGTTCATATAGCCTTCAAATTCCTTCCACAGATTTTTCTCGCGCAGCTTAAGTAAATCTCCTTCCTTGGTAACATCCGGAATGTACCAGCGTCCGTTTTCATCCTGCAGGAAGTTTTCTTCCAACAATACAGCCAGTTCCGGCATCTGCTCGTATTTGTCTACAGTCTTAACTTCCTGCATAAACTTCGGTTGAAGCTCTGCATAGGTCTGCGGACCGCAAACTTTTTCGTCTAATTGCTGATAAAGCCAAGAAATAGCAGATTTTTCGTTTGTTACAAACAAATCAAACTGTACATTTTCTACATCACTCTTAATACGGGCAGCGTCGTACTCATTTACCTGATCCGGCAGGAAATACATATTATCGCGTTTTAAGAATTTCTCGTCCAAACCGCGGTAAAAGTCGGTGGCATCAAGCGGTACAGGAATACCCTGCATGATGTGGTAGGCGACCATACGGTCAAAGAGCAGGTAAGCTTGGCGCTCGGCAAGAATGTCAATCTTGCCATCTCCATTTGCATCTACAACTACTGGAAGCTTTTCAAGATGCTGTCGTACAAAGGACCATGCTGATTCAGATGAACCGGTACTTGCTGTAAAAATCCTAGTAAAACTTTCTTTAGGTTTATAAGCTGAGATAACTAAATCTTTATCAACAGAATTCTTTGTTGAATACTGCTTCATCGTTTGAACTTGTTTGTCAAGAATTCTCACATCAGCTACTACAAACCCAGCCTGACCAATAGCATTTTGAAGGATATTCCAAACTTTGTTTTGGGAATTATGAAACTCAATAGTTATCCAACGATTTGGTTTCAACACTCTATAACAATCTTGTAAAACCTTCAACATCATACCTTTGTAAAAAACATCATCCTTAGATTCAATATTATTTATAATAGCTTCATTATTACTTTGAGTATGAACTTTCAGCCAAGCTTCCCAAATAACATTTAAATCAGAATACATTATATTGGAACCAAAGGGAGGATCAATAAATATATAGTCTATAGAATTATCTGGAATTAAACTTTTTTCTGATGACATACACGCAATAAAACAGTTTGGGTTTTTAATTAATTTACTTAATTTTTTAGCTTTTCCAGAAAGTGCGTACCATGGAGAAACTTCTGAACGTGTAGCCGCTATATATAGAGTTCCTTTAAGATATCTATTTACCTGCGAAAAAGAACTGCTGAAGTATCTGTTGGTTTTGGTAAATCCAACAGATACAGTTTGTAACCAAAACTTAAGAATATTTTTATACTCGGTTTGATTTTTTTCTATATAATCCCAAAGTTTAGCAAATGCTATCAAACTTCTTTTTTCGTAAAACAAGTCCATTCGTGTAATTAAATGCGACTTTTTCGGCTGACTAGTATTAAAGCCATCTTTAATTTCATCTTTAGGAAACCATTCTTTAATTGATATTCCTTTTATCTTTTCAAGTAAAGCTATATCATCTGCATCTGGTACTTTATTATACTTCTTTCCGCCATATGTATAATTAATCAACACAGGTTCTTCTTTAACTACTTCAATTGTTGCACCCATTATTTCATCAAATATCACTGTCTTTGCTTTATCATAGGCAGAAATTTTACCAACAAAATTACAATGAGGGCAAGTGATTTCGCTTCCCTTCTTGTGACCAGTTTTACTATCAATGCCAATTTTATAGAAACATAGTTCGTGTCCACAATGCGGACATAATACAACATCACTCCAAACTGTATAGTTTATCTCGCCTTTCATAGGTTCAATGGTGAGTTGATTACTCTCAGTATGATTCGTCTCATAAGCCCATCCAAAATCCTTTTTTAGCCAATCCAAGCACCTCTCTGCTACCTCTCTTATTTGCGAATTTTTCTTTGGGTAGTTGTAACCTTGTGCTATAAATGTAGCGGCAACAGAAATATCACTCAACACACAAAATCTTCGTCCAGTCAGGGAACTATAATTTGTATATTCATTTATACTTGACATTGCAGCAGCTACTCCAGTCATACCGCTACCGCAAAAAGCATCATAAATAACATCTCCAGGATTTGTATAATGTAAAATGTATTTTAAAATTGCTTTTGGAGGAACCTTTGTATGATATGTATGATAATTATATATGTCATCACTTTTTCCTTCACTCACATCCGCAGCAAACGGCTCCCTATGATAATCATCCGTTGCTTCATCATAAGGAGTACCATACTCCTTAATAAAATCCTCAATGAACGGATTCGGGCAAGCCGTATAAAAAGGCGCATCCGAAAGCGCAATAATATCCTCATCGCTACCGATAGGAAAACCTTCAATATTGCGCACCTTATCTATATCTTCTTTAGTCAGCTTTCTGCGTTCCACGCTGTTTCCTCACTTTCAATTCTAATTGTGCAGATGGCGTCTGCACAATTTTACTTAATACGTTTCCGGATATCCTCAACGGACGGCAACTGCTTTTCCAAATCATCAGGCAGGCTACTGGTTACTTTGTATTCACTCACGCCAATAGGCTTCGAAATATCCTTAAGGGAGTATTCCGCCACCACGTTGTTCTTGCTCTTACACAAAAGCAGACCGATGGAGGGATTATCCTGCTCTTTCTTTAAGATGCCATCTACTGCCGACAGGTAGAAATTCAATTGCCCCGCATATTCCGGTTTGAATTCTCCTGTCTTAAGTTCTATGACAACATAGCAGCGCAGATTCAAATTATAGAATAACAAATCAATGTAGAAATCATCCCCGCCTACGCTCAAATGGTACTGATTGCCCAAGAACGCAAAACCTGTACCAAGCTCTAAAAGAAGCTTAGTCACATCCCGCACCAATGCCTGCTCAATATCCCGCTCAAGCATGTCTTCCCGGAACGGAATGAAATCAAACACATAAGGGTCC
>OKSX01001559.1_pt1 | contig 11205 bp, 10 predicted proteins | sample 1606391 | NCBI WGS metagenome assembly OKSX01 (sample SAMEA3879578, study PRJEB24766) | human gut metagenome | biome: human-associated habitat; feature: feces | place: USA | collected 1985/1987
TATATATAATTTTATATGACTTGTTTTTTTAATGAATACGTAGTATATTATTATTACTTTGCAATATACAATGCTAAAAATTTTAAACAGGAGTCACCGATATGAGCGATAAAGATAATTTTGATATTGATGATGAACTTGCACGTTCACTGGAACGTCTTGTAGAAGAAGAAACTAATGTTGCGAAAGCGGCATATTCAGAAGATAAAATAAAGGCAGAAGATATAAAGAAAGAGCCTGAAAATATTAATCTTGGAGCAACGCAGATGGTTGACAAAGACAAGGTGAAAAGCTTGACATCTGCTATAAAACTTAATGATGAACAGGATATAAAAACTATTGAAGATACATCTGATTTTACGATAGATGTACCATATGTTGGAAATGCATCAAAAAATACAACATCAATCAAGTCTGTAAAGATTGAAGATGATGAAAATGATTGGGATGAAGATGAAAATCTGGATGAAAGTAAAACAGTGCAGAAAATTAATAAGATGAATTCAGATAATCCGGTTACTATGTCAAATCAGACAAGTCCAGAAGACGGAAAAAATAAAAAAGAACTCGATAAAAAGAGCAAGCTTATAATTGCAGGAGCCTGTGGAATAGCGGCACTTGTAGTTATTATAATAATTGTTATTGCAGTTAATATGAATTCAAAAAATAAGAAGTCATATAAATATAATCTTGAAAAGGGTACACAGTATTACAATACACAGGATTATGATAATGCTGTTACATATCTTACAAAAGCATATAATACAAACGACGGAAAAAAGAATGCTGATATGATGTATGAACTTGCTGATGCACTTGTACATGTTAATCAGAATGACAAAGCGATAGAAGTGTTAAAGTCAGCACTTTCGTATGATAAGATGAATGAAAAGGCACTTCCGCTTCTTGCTAAATTGTATCAGGATGAGAAAAAGGGAACAGAGCTTTCTGAGCTTATAAAAAAATATAAGGGAACAAAGAATGAAGCCTTACTTTCAGATTATAAGGTAGATGAGCCAACATCATCTGAAAATCCCGGAAGCTTTGAAGATTCTGTAGAGATAAATCTTATGGCATCCGATGGATGTACAATTTATTACACAACAGATGGAAGTGAGCCGACAACAAAGAGCAGCAAGTATTCATCAGCTATAAAAATTGAAAAAGATGATGTTACAGTTAAGGCGATAGCAGTTAATTCGATTGGCGTTGCATCAGATGTTGCAGAATTTAAGTATTCTATATCATTGAAAGCACCGGATGCACCTGTGCTTAATCCGTCAGAATCTGATGTAAAAGTTGGAACAAAAATTGTTATTGAAGGTCTTGCAGATGACGAAAAGGCGTATTATACTTTAAACGGAAGCACTCCGTCAGCTAATTCATCACAGTATTCAGGTGGAATTACGCTTGATAAAGCAGGTAATTATGTTGTATCAGTAATTGTCATAAATAAACATAATTTATCAAGTCCTGTTACAAGAGTAAGCTATAATGTTTCTGAAGAGAAGACCTATACAAAGGACGAGGCAGAAAGTATTCTTATGAAACGTCTCGTATCAAATAATAAAGTAAGTCAGTCAGGAACAATGGTTGGCGGTGGCGGAACTGCCAAGCTGGTATATCAGAATACAACAACTATCAGTGGCACTAAGATGTACTATATAAGGTTAGATGTTAATTCTGGAAACAGCACAAAAACAGAAGGATATTACGGTGTTGGAGTAAATAACGGACAGTGTTATGTTATAACTGATAACAATGGTTCACTCTCTGCCGTTCAATATTAAATTTTTACTATTACTTTGAAAGGGGTACATAAATGTATAAGATTTTAAAGGCTGAAAAGCTGGCTGAAAAAATTTATCTGATGGATGTATTAGCACCTAGAGTTGCTAAACATTGTCAGCCTGGTCAGTTTGTTATTGTAAAAATGGATGAAAAGGGCGAGAGAATTCCTCTTACAATCTGTGATTACAACAGAGAAGCCGGTACAATTACAATTGTTTTCCAGAGTATCGGTGCATCAACAACAAAGATGGCAGAATTGAAAGAAGGAGACTGTTTTGAAGACTTTGTAGGACCGCTTGGATGTGCATCAGAGCTTGTTCATGAAGATATTGAGGAGTTAAAGAAGAAAAAGATAGTATTCATAGCAGGTGGTGTAGGTACAGCTCCTGTATATCCACAGGTTAAATGGCTTCATGAGCATGGTGTGGATGCAGATGTTATTGTAGGTGCAAAGAATAAAGATATGCTTATTCTTGAAGAGCCAATGCGTGAAGTTGCGGGTAATCTGTATGTTACAACAGATGATGGTAGTTATGTAAGAAAAGGTATGGGTACAGATGTACTTAAAGACCTTGTAAATAATGAAGGAAAGAAATACGATCTTTGTGTTGCTATAGGACCACTTATCATGATGAAGTTTGTCTGTCTTCTTACAAAGGAACTTGGTATTCCAACTGTTGTAAGTATGAATCCTATTATGGTAGATGGTACAGGTATGTGTGGTGCATGCCGTCTTCAGGTTGGAGATGAAATTAAATTTGCATGTGTTGACGGACCTGAATTTGATGGACATAAGGTAGATTTTGATCAGGCTATGAAACGTCAGCAGATGTATAAGACTGAAGAAGGAAGAGCTATGCTTGCACTTACTGAAGGGGATACACATCACGGCGGATGCGGTCACTGCAACTAAATAAAGTGAAGGAATGAGGTTAATACAGAATGGATGTTTTAAAGAAAGTTCCAGTCAGAGAGCAGGCTCCTGACGTAAGAAATAAAAATTTTGAAGAAGTATGTTTGGGATATAACATGGAAGAGGCACAGGAAGAAGCAACAAGATGCATTAATTGCAAGAATGCACAGTGTATAAAAGGATGTCCTGTATCAATTAATATTCCTGGTTTCGTTCATGAGGTAAAAGAAGGAAATATTGAAGAAGCATATAAGATAATAAGTCAGTCATCAGCACTTCCAGCAGTCTGTGGCCGTGTATGTCCACAGGAAAGCCAGTGCGAAGGCAAATGTATAAGAGGTTTTAAGGGTGAACCTATTTCAATTGGTAAGCTTGAAAGATTTGTTGCTGATTATGCAAGAGAACATAATATCAAGCCACAGCCTGCAACAGAAAAGAAAGGCAAGAAAGTTGCTGTAATCGGTTCAGGTCCTTCCGGACTTACATGTGCCGGAGATCTTGCTAAACTCGGATATGATGTTACTATATTTGAAGCACTTCATCAGGCTGGCGGTGTTCTTGTATATGGTATTCCTGAATTCCGTCTTCCTAAGCAGACAGTTGTTGCAAGTGAGATTGAGAATGTAAAGAGCCTTGGTGTAAAGATTGAAACTAATGTTGTAATTGGTAAGTCAATGACAGTTGACCAGCTTCTTGATGAAGAAGGATTTGATGCTGTATTTATCGGTTCTGGTGCAGGTCTTCCGAGATTTATGGGAATTCCTGGTGAGAATGCCAATGGTGTATTTTCGGCAAATGAGTATCTTACAAGAAGCAATCTTATGAAAGCTTTTGATGACAGCTATGATACTCCAATTGCAAGATTTAAGAAAGTGGCTGTTGTTGGTGGCGGTAATGTTGCGATGGATGCAGCAAGAACAGCACTCCGTCTTGGGGCAGAAGTTCATGTCGTATATAGAAGAAGTGAAGCTGAACTTCCAGCAAGAGCAGAAGAAGTACATCATGCAAAAGAAGAAGGTATTATATTTGATCTTCTTACAAATCCTACAGAGATTCTTGCAGATGAGAATGGATGGGTTAAAGGCATTAAGTGTGTAAAGATGGAACTTGGTGAACCTGATGCATCAGGAAGAAGAAAACCGGTTGAAGTTGAAGGTTCAGAATTTGTTATGGATCTTGATGCTGTAATCATGTCACTTGGTACATCACCTAATCCTCTTATCAGTTCAACAACAAAAGGTCTTGAAATTAATAAGAGAAAATGTATTGTGGCAGAAGAAGAGAATGGACAGACATCAAAAGAAGGCGTTTATGCCGGTGGCGATGCTGTAACAGGTGCTGCTACAGTTATTCTTGCCATGGGTGCTGGTAAAGCAGCTGCAAAGGGTATTGATGAATTTTTAAGCAAGTAAAATAATTATTTTAAATTAAAAGAACCGTGCTTTGATTAATCCAGATGGATATTATCAAAGCACGGTTTTTGTATTTTGTTAAATATTAATAATGCAATAATTATATGATTTTAAAAGATTTTTTCAATATATTCATCGGCTATTGAATCGACGATATCATCGTTTAAATCAGGGTATTTTTTATTGATTTCATTTTTTATGTAGCTGCTTCTGCTGAAATATTTCATTTCTTCTGCCATTTGGGAACCATCATATGATGCATCAATCATATCAGCGGTTATGTTGGATGTGAGCCAGTCCTGAATTTCGGAATTGGTCTTTTCTTCTGTGCTGATATTGGACTTTGCTCTCTTTGCGGCCTTAAATGAAATTGCTGCAATAACTATAAAAGCAACGAACATTCCAATTAAAACAACATTAGTTAATATTCCTGATGCACCTTTGTAAGTGAAAAATTTCAGTATGCCGATGTCATTTAATAAAACAACGATAAGTCCGCCGATTCCACATACGAGAAATGTTATTGCTGATGACAGGTTATCCTGATACTTTTCGTTAGAATTTTCATAATTGCTGCCTGTTGTGAGCTGCTCAATGATATTTTCATTATCAGTTGTGTCTGTTGTAATATTTTTTTCGTTAGTTACTTCTTTTTCTTCCATATTATCTCCGTTCCGGGAAAAGATGAATTTCCCTTTTCTTGTTGGATAAATTATATCAGTAAAATGTGAAAAAAAAAAGAACAATGCGGATTTTTTGTCAGGGTTGATAAAAAAAATAAATAGATATATATTTTAATGAGACAAGAAAGGAGTATTTTATGAAAATATTGATAATAAGCGGTGGAAGCATAGATGAAATGTGGGGGCGGAAATGGGTGGCTGATTATGAGCCGGATTATTGCATAGCAGCTGATTCGGGACTGGTTATGGCAGATAAATTAGGACTTACAGTAGACCTTTTGCTGGGAGATTATGATTCGGTTGATAAAAAAATTTTTGAAAAATATAATGGAAACACAAAGACAATAACTTATCCGTGCGAAAAAGATTACACAGACACTCATCTTGCACTGAAAAAGGCAATAGAAAAAATAAAAAAATTGCAAGACACGTCAAAAGACAGTACAGAGGATGAAATAGCAATTATTGGTGCCACGGGAACAAGATATGACCATGCATTTACCAACATTTTTGTTTTGGATGAATCACTTGAGGCAGGCATCAGATGTGCTATTTATGATAAAAATAATAAGATATATCTTGCGGATAAAAGTTTTGAAATAAGAAAAGATAAGCAGTTTGGTGATTATTTATCATTTGCACCAATGACACCTGAAGCCGGGCTTTCTTTATCAGGAGTGAAATATCCATTAGACAGATATACTCTTAGACAGGGCGAGAGCATATGTCAGAGTAATGAAATAACAGAAATGATAGCAAAAGTGGAAATTTTCACAGGAAAATTGGTAGTTTTTGAGACAAGAGACTAGATATATACTTGTTTTTTTAGATGGATTGTTATAAAATAAACAATAGATTTTGATTATTCAAACAGGAGGTTTTTTAAGATGAGTAACACTACACCGGTGTCAGCCAGAGCAAGAATTGATGCAATTCTGGATGACAACAGCTTTGTTGAAATCGGTGCCGGCGTTAAAGCCAGAGCAACAGATTTTAACATTACTAAAAATGCAGCTCCATCTGACGGCGTTATAACCGGATATGGAGTTATTAACGGCAATCTTGTTTATGTGTACAGTCAGGATGCTGCTGTTATGAACGGCACAGTTGGCGAAATGCATGCAAAGAAGATTGAAGGAATTTATGATATGGCATTAAAGATGGGAGCACCAGTAATTGGTCTTATTGATTGTGCCGGAATCAGACTTCAGGAAGCTACAGATGCACTGGATGCTTTTGGTAAGATTTATAGAAAGATGTCGGATGCATCAGGAGTTATTCCACAGATAACAGCCGTTTATGGTAATTGTGGTGGTGGACTTGCTGTACTTGCAGGACTTTCTGATTTCACATTTATGGAAGAAAAGACAGGACATCTTTTCGTAAACAGCCCTAATGCTCTTGCTGGCAATTATGCAGAAAAGCTTGATACATCAAGTGCAAAGTTCCAGGCAGAGGCAGGCGTTGTAGATTTTACAGGTGATGAAGAGACAATTGCTAACGGAATCCGTCAGCTTGTTTCAATTTTACCAGCTAATAATGAGACAGAAGCATTTGCTGACTGTGAAGATGATTTGAACAGAGTATGTGCTGATATGGCAGCTGAGATTGCAGATCCTGCACTTGCACTTTCTGATATTTCAGATGACAATCTCTTTGTTGAGGTAAAAGCAGAGTTCGCTAAGGAAATGGTAACTGGTTTCATTCAGGTAGATGGATCTACAATCGGTGCAGTTGCTAACAGAACAGCTCTTTTTGATGAAAATGGAGAAAAGTCAGCTGATTTCGATGCTGTACTTACAGTTGATGGTGCATATAAAGCAGCAGATTTTATTAATTTCTGTGATGCTTATGATATTCCTGTACTTTCACTTACTAATGTTAAGGGATATGCAGCTGATGTCAGAAGTGAGAAGAGTATTGCAAAGGCAGTTGCTAAACTTACATATGCTTTTGCAAATGCAAATGTTCCAAAGGTTAATGTTATAACAGGAGAAGCTTACGGCAGTGCTTATGTCACAATGAATTCAAAGGCACTCGGTGCTGATGTTACATACGCATGGCCTGATGCAAGCATTGGAATGATGGATGCTAATGAGGCAGCTAAGATTATGTATGCTGATGATATTGCAAAGTCAGCTGATGTCCAGTCAGTTATATCAGAGAAAGCAGCTGAGTATGCAGCACTTCAGTCAGGCGTTGAATCAGCAGCAGCAAGAGGATATGTTGATACAATTATTAATCCTGAAGATACAAGAAAATATGTTGCTGCAGCGTTTGAGATGCTTTATACAAAGAGAGAGGATAGACCTGATAAAAAGCATGGAACGGTCTGATATAGAGGTGAGACAATATGAAGAAGATTAATTTTAAGAAATTCTTACTGTTGTTTTGCATTTTAGCGTGTGTGTTTGGACTTACAGCGTGTACAGAGACTATTTCTTCTGATTCTGCAAAGGAATCAAAGAAAGAACAGAAGCTTGCAGCTGTATCTACTGAACTTGAAAACTGGTCAGTTGATATGATTAAGTATTTTGATGTAACGTCAGATGATGATGTTAAGGCAAACGCTGAGAATGCAATAAGCATAGATGAGATTAACCATGATTTATATATTGTTAATCCTGAAGGTATGAATGTTGCAACAGTTGAATTTTGTAACAGCTGGGTTAAGAGCCGCAGCGATTTAGGCAGATTAAAGTCTATTGACAGTGTTGAGTTAAAGATAAGCGACGAGACAAGTACTCTTGGAACTGTTACAGTTAAGACAGAATATGAAAAGAGAAACTGTACATATGAAATTGTATTTGATGATGATTACAATCTTTCAAGTGCAGCCATCAATCCGGTATATACAACCGGTGAGAAGATGGAAAAAGCAGTTTTAAATACAGTTATAGGTATGGGTACAGTATTTATTGTATTGATATTTATTTCTTTCATCATTTCATTACTTAAATATGTAAATAATATTGGTGCAAAGAAAGAAGAAAAACCTGCCGGCGGTGTAGAAAATGCTATTTCACAGATAGTTACAGCTGAAGAAGAAAGCGATGAGACAGATGATCTTGAGCTTGTGGCAGTTATAACAGCGGCAATTGCAGCTTCTGAGGGAACATCCTCTGATGGTCTGGTTGTTCGTTCAATTAAAAGAAGATTTTAGAATAATTTATCGATTTATGGAGGATAAGTACAATGAAGAATTACACAATTACTGTTAATGGTAATGTTTATGATGTTACAGTTGAAGAAGGAGCTGCAGGTACAGCTTCAGCAGCACCTAAGGCAGCACCAAAAGCTGCTCCAAAGGCAGCACCTAAGGCTGCAGCACCAGCAGGTGCTCAGGGTGCCGTAAAGGTTAATGCACCTATGCAGGGCAAGATTTTAAAGATTAATGCATCAGCAGGTGCTTCTGTAAAGAAGGGTGATGTACTTCTTGTTCTTGAAGCTATGAAGATGGAAAATGAAATCTGTGCACCACAGGATGGAACTGTAGCTACAGTTGAGTGTTCAGTTGGTGATTCAGTTGAAACAGGAAAAGTATTAGTTTCAATGAACTAATTATTTAGAGGAATCATTTAAACTGGAGGTTAAAAGATGAGTTATATTATAACAACATTGGGAAACCTCGTACAGCAGTCAGCATTTTTTGGTTTGACATGGGGTAATTATCTCATGGTTGCTGTTGCTTTGGTTTTCTTATATTTGGCTATTAAGAAAGGATACGAACCTCTGCTTTTAGTACCAATTTCTTTTGGTATGCTTCTTGTTAATCTTTATCCGGACATTATGCTTTCGATTGAAGATTCAAACAACGGCGTAGGCGGTTTGTTACATTATTTCTATCTCCTCGATGAGTGGAGTATTTTACCATCGCTTATTTTCCTTGGCGTTGGTGCAATGACAGACTTTGGTCCGCTTATTGCAAATCCTAAGAGTTTCCTCTTGGGTGCAGCTGCACAGTTTGGTATTTTTGCCGCTTATATCATGGCTATTTTTATGGGATTCCCTGATAAAGCAGCAGCAGCAATTTCGATTATCGGTGGTGCCGATGGTCCTACATCAATCTTCCTTGCAGGTAAGCTCGGACAGACTAAGTATATGGGACCTATTGCGGTTGCGGCATATTCATATATGTCACTTGTTCCTATTATCCAGCCACCTATTATGAAGCTTCTTACAACTGAGAAAGAAAGAAAGGTTAAGATGGAACAGTTAAGACCGGTTTCAAAACTTGAGAAAATTCTTTTCCCGGTTATTGTTACTATCGTAGTAGTATTAATTCTTCCTACTACAGCACCACTTGTTGGTATGCTTATGCTTGGTAACCTCTTCAAGGAAAGTGGAGTTGTTAAGCAGCTTACAGAGACAGCATCTAATGCACTTATGTATATCGTAGTTATTATTCTTGGTACATCAGTTGGTGCTACAACAAGTGCTGAAGCATTCCTTAATCTTGATACTTTAAAGATTGTTGCACTCGGACTTATTGCATTTGCGTTCGGTACAGCGGCAGGTGTTTTATTTGGTAAGATTATGTGCAAGGTTTCACATGGCAAAGTTAATCCGCTTATCGGTTCAGCAGGTGTTTCTGCCGTTCCTATGGCAGCCAGAGTTTCACAGAAGGTCGGACAGGAAGCAGATCCTTCTAACTTCCTTCTCATGCATGCGATGGGACCTAACGTTGCGGGTGTTATCGGTACAGCTGTAGCTGCCGGTGCATTCATGGCTATGTTTGGTGTTATGTAAATAAATACATAAATTAAGGAATTATAATTTAATTAATATTTGAAATAATTTGGAGGATTTAAAGATGGCAGAACAGGTTAAAAAACCATTAAAAATAACGGAAACCGTATTGCGTGATGCACATCAGTCATTGATTGCCACAAGAATGACAACAGAGCAGATGCTTCCAATCATAGATAAAATGGATAAGGTTGGTTATCATTCAGTAGAGTGCTGGGGCGGTGCTACATTTGATGCATCTCTTCGTTTCCTTAAAGAGGATCCATGGGAAAGACTTCGTAAGTTAAGAGATGGATTCAAAAATACAAAGTTACAGATGCTTTTCAGAGGTCAGAATATTCTTGGATATAATCACTATGCAGATGATGTAGTTGAATATTTCGTTCAGAAGTCTATTGCAAACGGTATTGATATTATCCGTATTTTCGATTGCTTTAACGATTTAAGAAATCTTAAATCATCAGTTGAGGCTGTTAAGCTTGTAAAGAAAGAAAATCCTAATGCACATGCACAGATTGCTTTGTGTTATACATTGGGTGATGCATATACACTTGATTACTGGAAAGAGACAGCAAAGAGAATCGAAGATATGGGTGCAGATTCAATATGTATCAAGGATATGGCTGGTCTTTTAGTTCCTAAGAAAGCAACAGAGCTTGTTCAGGCATTAAAGGATGGTTCATCACTTCCAATTCAGATGCATACACATTACACATCAGGTGTGGCTTCAATGACATATATGAAGGCAGTTGAGGCAGGTGCTGATATAATTGATACAGCTATGTCTCCATTCTCAATGGGAACAAGCCAGCCGGCTACAGAAGTTATGGTTGAAGCATTTAAGGATACTCCTTATGATACAGGTCTTGATCAGAATCTTCTTGCTGAAATTGCTGCATATTTCCAGCCAATGAGAGAAGAAGCATTAAAGACAGGTCTTATGAATACAAAAGTTCTTGGTGTTAATATCAAGACATTGCTTTATCAGGTTCCTGGTGGTATGCTTTCTAACCTTGTATCACAGCTTAAAGAAGCAGGTGCAGAAGATAAGTATCAGGCAGTTCTCGAGGAAATTCCAAGAGTGCGTAAAGACTTTGGTGAACCACCTCTTGTTACACCATCATCACAGATTGTTGGTACACAGGCAGTTCTTAATGTATTACAGGGCGAGCGTTACAAGATGATTACAAAAGAATCTAAGAAGGTTCTTATGGGTGAATTTGGTCAGACAATCAAGCCTTTCAATCCTGAAGTCCAGAAGAAAGCTATTGGTGATGCAACACCTATCACATGCCGTCCGGCAGACCTTCTTGACAACGAGCTTGAAAAACTTGAGAGCGAAATGGCTCAGTACAAGGAACAGGATGAAGACGTATTAACATACGCACTGTTCCCACAGGTAGCTATGGACTTCTTCAAATACCGTCAGGCTCAGAAAACAAAAGTTGACGAAAAAGCAGCTGACAAAAAGAACGGAGCATATCCTGTATAATTGATCAGTAATTAAATATGTCCAAACGAAAAAAGGAGCTTGCGTAAGCAGGCTCCTTTGCGTTATTATGAAAGAATATGATACCCGGGAATATAATGTGCCAATGGGTATATGCTGCCAGTGGTACATATCTATATTGATTGTAGCGAAGCGGAGACGTGGAAC
>OKSX01001560.1_pt1 | contig 11192 bp, 9 predicted proteins | sample 1606391 | NCBI WGS metagenome assembly OKSX01 (sample SAMEA3879578, study PRJEB24766) | human gut metagenome | biome: human-associated habitat; feature: feces | place: USA | collected 1985/1987
TGTGTCGCTCGGAACGATAGTTATTATACCAGATATACGAAGAATGTCAAGCATTATTTTCAGATTTTCTCGACAAATTTTTGCGGCAAAATTGATGCACTCTGAATAGCCGCTGCAGGGCGAAATTTTCGCCAAAGTGTGATACAATAAACAGGACGCGCTGCGGGTGCTCCTGTATGCGCAGACTAAGAAGCTGCTTTTGCACACCGTAGCACACCGCTGCGCGGCCCGCTTGCTGCCATACCGGCAGTGGTGCGGTGTCGGCCCGGTGTGCCCCGGAGCGGGAAAGCGGCTGCCGAGAAAATGAGGGAAAACAGAATGTTCAATGTTATCATTTTTCTGCTGGGGGCAGGCATCATGTTCTTTATGGCGCTGCGCAGTGTGCTGGCACGGCGCAGGCTGTGCACGCAGGGGCAGAAGGTCACGGCCACGGTGGAGGGCACCGTGAAGAGCCGGGATGGTGGTGCCTATGTGCTGGCCTTTACCACCGCAGGCGGCAGCCATCGGCTGCACTACCCGAAGCCTGCGCGGGGCAAGAGCTTTGCGGTGGGGGATACCGTCACCTTATACTATGACCCCGACGCCCCGGAGAAGATGTACGTGGAAGGCGACCGGGCCACGCTGGGAGCCGAGGTGCTGTATGCCGTGCTGGGTGTGGTCCTGCTGGTGCTGACCGTGGGCATTGCCCGCTGAAAGGGGAAGAGAGGATGAAACTGGAACATTTTGGCATGGCTGAGCCGGGCGACTGCCGTCTGGTATTCACAGCCGGTGCCGAGGAACTGGCGGCAGCCATTGCACAGGTGCAGGCAGGGCCGGACGCGCCGCAGGAAGAGGACGGTCTGCTGACTGAGGCGGTGAACCGCACCATTCTGGGCGGCTTTTCGGCGCTGTATGAGCAGCTGGTACAGGAGTATCATGTGGTGCCGGTGACCGACCCGGATTTTGAACTGCTGGCGGTGAACCGGGCCGAGGGCTTCCGGGCGGGGGCGCAGTTCTACGCGCTGCCGCCGCTGGAAGTGGGGCAGTACACCGGTTTCGTGCAGGCCGTGGAGCCGCACCCCATCCGGCAGCTGACCATTGAACTGGAGATCAACCGTCACCACGGCGACGAGGAGCGTGCAGCCGACGCCGCGGGCAAGGCTGCGCTGCGCCGGCAGGTGGCCCGGGACATCTGGGCCCAGCGCTGCGCACAGGCGGTGCAGCGTGCCCGCAGGGAGCTGGTGTGGCAGCTGGGTGATGTGGTAACGGGCACCCTGCCAAAACAGCTGGTGGGCGGCAATTACTTTGCCGAGCAGCGGCAGTTCAACCTGAGCCTGCAGGCCAACGGCATCAACTTTGACCAGTTCCTCAAGGTGCGCGGTCAGACCGTGGAGGAGTTCCGCGTCTGGCTCCACACGCAGGCAGAGCGCAAGCTGCGCAGCTGGCTGGGGCTGTTGCTGGTGGCGGAAAAGGAAGGGCTTGCACCCTCGGACGCCGAGGTAGCGGCAGCCGCTGCCCACTGGGACGCGAAGCTGGACGGTGAGCGTACCTTCCCGGCCAACGATGCACGCAAGGTGCGCCAGCGTCTGGCCCGGGAGAGGGCAGAGCAGTTCATCGTGGAGCATTCCACCCTCACCCCCCCACCGGAAGAACCGGTGGTGCAGCAAATCGGGTGAAAGAAATAAAAGCAGCAAAGAAAGGCCGACGTAACTCCTTCCGTCACGGCTTACGCCGTGCCACCTCCCTCTGTGAGGGAGGCTTTGGCATGGCATAAAGCCTTATCTCTTCGCCAGAGGCTCCCTCACTGAGGGAGCTGTCGAGCGAATGCGAGACTGAAGGAGTTTGCGCCGGCCTTTGCCGTCAGGTTACTGCTTGGGGAATGCCTTGTTCCACACCTGAATCACACGGAACTTGGGTGTCCAGCCGTCCGGGTCAAAGCTGCTGTCCTTCTTCAGGGTCAGCAGGCCCTGCTCCACGCACCACTGGGCCGCTCTGGCGGTGTCCGGGTCGGTCACATCCGCAAAAGCAGGGGCGTTCACGGGTTCGGGACGGCCTGCGGTGTTCCACACCAGCAAGGCCAGCTGGCCGCGGCTGGCCGGGATGGCTGCGCCCTCGGGCAGCAGGCTGTGCAGCATCACGCGGGTGACGAGCTCATAGCCGCCCCACACGGCCGCGCCGCCCACGGCCACAGCGGCAATGGCGCCGCCTGCGGTGCTGCCGGTGTCTGCGGGGGCACTCGAGTCGTCGGGGAGGTCGGGTTCCTTCACTTCGTCGAAGGTGAGGACGAACTCCTTGTAATCGTCGTCGGCTCCATTGCCACGCACATCATACCGATAGGTAAGAGACGTGGTATTGTACGGTACGGTCAGGATGCCGTTTTCTACGGTGACGCCCTCAGGCCACACGGCACGGTCAGGGTCAAAGCCCTTCAGCGCGGACAGATCAAACTGGCCGGCCTCGTCCACGGTGATCTGGCGCTTGTTGCCGGAGCAGTCCAGCGTGTCCAGCGCGGTGTTCTTGCTCAGATCAAGACTGGTGAGCTGGTTGTCGTGGCAACCCAGCTTGGTCAGCGCAGTGTTCTGGCTCAGGTCAAGGCTGGTGAGCTGGTTGTAGTTGCAGTCCAGATAGGTCAGTGCAGTATTGTTGCTTACATCCAGACTGGTGAGCGGGTTGAGGGCACAGTCCAGCTTGGTCAGCGCAGTGTTCTTACTCAGGTCAAGGCTGGTGAGCTGGTTGACTTGGCAATTCAGCTCGGTCAGCGCGGTGTTCTTGCTCAGATCAAGGCCGGTGAGCTGGTTGAACTCGCAGTACAGCTTGGTCAGCTTAGTGTTTTTGCTCACATCCAAACGGGTGAGATTATTGTTTTTACAGTCCAGCTTTTCCAGATTCGGGAAAAGTTCAATGCCGGTCAAGTCTTTGATATTAGCATAAGCGACGTAGAGCTCGGTCACGCCATCCAGCTCAGCCTGACTGAGGGTGCCGTCGCCGTCCTTGTCGCATCTGAGCTCCACATAGGCGATGAAATGATCATCCGGGAAGTGGGTCGAGTTAATGGGGATGCTGCCCGTTTCTGCAGCGGGCAGGGCCGCAGTCCCTTCCGCCAGCACCGGTGTGCACAGCGACAGGGTGAGTGCACTTGCCACAGTGGCAGCGCAGATGCGTTGAATGAACTTGTGCAGATTCATAAAACTCCTCCTTTGAGCCGGAAAGGGAAAACATACCCCCCCCCGTAATTATCCTGACCTGATAATAGCACAAAAGAGGGGCAAAGGAAATGAAATCTGCGTGAATCGCCCCAAAATCTGCGTGAAAAGCAGTCGGCGGCGGATTTTTCCCCTTGACAGGGCAGGCGGAAGATAAGAAAAAACCGGCGGGATGCAATGTCCTGCCGGTTTCCTTCTTTTTGGGGCAAGCGCCCTTTTCAGGTCTCCACGCCCTCGAACTGGCTGTTGTACAGCTTGGCGTAGAAGCCGTTTGCCGCCAGCAGCTGGTCGTGATCGCCCTGCTCCACGATGTGGCCGTCCTTCATCACAAGGATGACGTCGGCCTCCCGGATGGTGGAAAGGCGGTGGGCCACGATGAAGCTGGTGCGGCCCTGCATCATGCGGGCAAAGGCTTTCTGAATGCGCACCTCGGTGCGGGTATCGATGGAGGAGGTGGCCTCGTCCAGAATCAGCATCGGCGGCAGGCAGAGCATCACGCGGGCGATGCACAGCAGCTGCTTCTGGCCCTGACTGATGTTGCCGCCGTCCTCGGCGATAACGGTGTCGTAGCCCTCGGGCAGGCGGCGGATGAAGCTGTCGGCGTGGGCGGCTTTGGCTGCTGCCACCACTTCTTCCAGTGTGGCGTCCGGCTTGCCGTAGGCGATGTTCTCCCGCACGGTACCGGCCCGCAGCCAGGTGTCCTGCAGCACCATGCCGTAGCTGCCCCGCAGGGAAGCGCGGGTCACATCCCGGATGTCAGTGTCGGATACTTTGATGCTGCCGCCGTTCACGTCATAGAACCGCATGAGCAGGTTGATGAGGGTGGTCTTGCCGCAGCCCGTAGGGCCCACGATGGCGATGCGCTGACCGGGCTTCACGTCGAGGCTCAGCCCCTCGATCAGCGGGCGGTCGGGCAGGTAGCGGAAGGAAACGTTTTCCAGCTGCACATGGCCGTCCGGCTGCAGTACGGGGGCGTTCGCGGCTTCCGGCACCTGATCGTCGGCGTCCAGCAGGTCGAACACGCGGGCCGCACAGGCCAGAGCGTTCTGCAGCTCCGTTACCACGCCGGAGATCTCGTTGAAGGGCTTGGTGTACTGGTTGGCGTAGCTCAAAAACACGCTCAGCTGGCCGATGGTGATGCCGCCCCGCACTGCGTACACGGCACCCACAAGGCCCACGCCTGCGTACACGATGTTGTTCACAAAGCGGGTGGCGGGGTTGGTCAGGCTGGAAAAGAAGATGGCCTTCAGGCTCACATCCTGCAGACGGCTGTTCACCTCGTCAAAGGCGGCAAGGCTCTCGGCCTCATGGCCGAAGGCCTGCACCACCTTCTGGCCCTCGATCATCTCGTTGACCAGCGCGGTCTGCTCGCCGCGCACGGTGCTCTGGCTCTGGAAGTAACCATAGCTGCGCTTGGCAAGGAAGCTTGCCACCACAAGGCTGAGCGGGGTGATGCACACCACCACCAGCGTGATGGGCACGTTCTCGCTGAGCATGAAGAGCAATGTGCCCAGAATGGTCAGGATGCCGCTGAACAGCTGGGTGAAGCCCACCAGCAGGCCGTCCGCAAAGGTGTCCACATCTGCCACCATGCGGCTTACGATGTCGCCGGAGGGGTGGCTGTCCAGATAGGACAACGGCAGGGTCTGGATCTTGCGCAGGGCTTCGTTGCGCAGATCCCGGCTGACAAGAAAGGTGATGCGGTTGTTGCACACGCTCAGCAGCCACTGGGCCAGCGCAGCCGCTGCGGCTACCACCAGCACTTCAATGATAATGTGCATCACACCGCCAAAATCCACGGTGCCTTTGCCCAGCATCAGATCGATGGCGCTGCCGCACAGGATGGGAATATACAGCTGTGCGCCCACGCTCACGGCGGCCACCACAAGGCTGCACACCACAAACAGGGAATAAGGTTTGATCTTGCCCAGAACACGGGTCAGGGTGGCCTTGCGCTGCTGCGGGGTCAGCCTGTTTTTTGCTTTTGCACTCATTTCTGCGCATCCCCTTTCTTGAACTGGCTCTCGTAGATCTCCTCGTAGACGGGGCAGGTCTGGCGCAGCTGGTCGTGGGTGCCGATGCCCACCAGATGGCCGTCGTCCAGCACCAGAATTTGATCCGCGTGCTGCAGGCTGGCGGCGCGCTGGCTCACGATGAACACGGTCAGGCTGCCGGGCAGAGCCGCCAGTGCCTTGCGCAGGGCGGCGTCGGTGGCGTAGTCCAGTGCGCTGGAGCTGTCGTCCAGAATGAGGATGTCCGGCCTGCCCACAAGGGCGCGGGCAATGGTCAGGCGCTGCTTCTGGCCACCGGACAGGTTGCGGCCGCCCTGCTCCACGGGCTCGTCCAGCCCAAGGGGCTTCGCCCGGACGAATTCTGCCGCCTGTGCGGTCTCAAGGGCCTGCCACAGCTCTTCATCCGATGCATTTTTGCGGCCCCACAGCAGGTTGGAGCGGATGGTGCCGCCGAACAGCTGGGCCTTCTGCATCACCACGGCCACCTTGCCGCGCAATGCTTCGCGGGGGTAGCTGCGGACGTCGCGGCCCATGATCTCCACCCTGCCCTCGGTGGCATCGTAGAAGCGGGGGATAAGGTTCACCAGACTGGATTTGCCGCTGCCGGTGCCGCCGATGACGCCGATGGTCTGGCCCTGCTTTGCGGTAAAGCTGATGTCGGAAAGGCTGGGTGCGCCTGCGCCCGCGTAGGTCAGGCTTACGTGGTCAAAGCGCACGGCATCGCCGGTTTTTCCAGTTGGCACCTCGCCCAGAAGCTTTTCCGGGAAGGCCATGCCGGACTGTGTGTCCAGCACAGCCTGCACACGGCCTGCGCAGGCAAGGCCCTTGCTCACCTGCACGATGAGGTTGGCCAGCTTGACCAGCTCCACCAGGATCTGGTTCATGTAGTTTACCAGAGCAATGACGTCGCCGGAGGCCATGCCGCCCACATTGATCTCGATGCTGCCCACGTACAGCAACGCCACGATGGCAATGTTGATGAGCACATAGGTCAGCGGGTTCATCAGGGCGGAAATGTGGCCCACATGCAGCTGCATCCGGGTCAGCAGGTCGTTGGCGTTCTCAAAGCGCTCCACCTCGCTGGCTTCCTTATCAAAGGCGCGCACGACACGCACACCGGTCAGGTTCTCGCGGGTCAGGCCCAGCACGCGGTCCAGACGGTTCTGCACCGTTTTATACAGGGGCCGCGTGGCTGCCATGATGCTGAACACCACCACGCTCAGCAGCGGGATGGTGACAACAAAGATCAGCGCGGCCCGGGCGTTGACCGTAAAGGCCATGACCATGGCACCGATGACCACGAACGGGCTGCGCAGGAACAGGCGCAAAAACAGGTTCAGGCCGTTCTGCACCTGATTCATGTCGCTGGTCATGCGGGTGATGAGGGTGCTGGTGCCCAGCGTGTCCATCTCGGTAAAGCTCAGGGTCTGGATATGTGCAAACAGGGCATGGCGCAGGGCTGTGGAATAGCCCACCGCTGCCTTTGCGGAAAAATACTGCGCCGTCAGGCTGCAGACAAGGCCGATGAAAGCCAGCAGCAGCAAAAGTCCGCACCGCACAAGGATATAGTGAAAATCGTGGGCGGCAATGCCGATGTTCACGATGTCCGCCATCACCAGCGGCACGAACAGGTCGAACGTAGCTTCCAGCATCTTGAAAAGGGGAGCAAGCGCAGCCACGCGCCTGTAGCCCTTCAGGTAGCTCAGCATCTTGTTCAAGGCGGTTCTCCTTCTTTCTATACATTATAAAATCACCTTATTATAGCGCAGAAAAAGGCAAAATGCCATAGAGAAAGCACAAAATTGAATGTTGTCGGATCTTGTGCTATACTGTCTCTGCGGCCCTTCTCCGATCCCCCAGTCGCGGAAAGGAGGTGAGTTCCTTGCATACGCTCATTTCATTTATTCAAACCGTTGCAGCGCAGGTAGTTGCCTACTACCTTTGCAGCTGGATCGACGGCAAGATAGGCAAGGGCAGCAAACACTAAAAGAAGCCCCCCGGTACTCCGAATACCGGGGGGCTTCGCTTTTGGCATGAATTCCTTGAGAACGCTCATCTCATTGCCTACCCTTATTATATGCGCTTCAGGGCAAAAGTCAAGGTGGAGCGAAAAATTTAACACTTGCCCGGCGGTAGAGCGGGCAAAACCTCCCCGTTGAGAAAAATCCCATTTCCTGCTATACTAAAAGCTGACTAGAAACTGGAAGAATGGTGAGCAGATGGCAAGAAGAGCAGATGGCGGCATCCGGCTGCGCCCGGTGGGCACCCACAAGCGTCGGCAGACCGCCCCGACCTACAGCCCGGCGGGGACCGGCTGCCCGGCCTTTGAGCAGGCAGTGGAAAATCTTTACAAGGGCCAGAACGAGGAAGCGTTCTGGACGCTGATGGGCGCACTGAACTATGCGCTGGAAATGGAGACCCATGTTCTGGTGCCGCTGCAGACGGCTCTGACCGTGCACAACATGCCCGCTCCATGGACGGAGCACCCGGTCCCGGCCGAAAAGGCAAAGGGCCTGCAGCTGTGGACCCTGCGCAATGACAAGGGCCGCACATGGCTGCCGCTGTTCACCTCCGGCGCTGCGGCCTGCGGCGACCGCAGCACCGCCGCCCGGCCTATGGCGGACTACACGCTGCAGGATGCCATGGAGCTGGCCCTCAGCACCCCGGGCATCGATGGCGTGGTGCTGGACCCGTGGAGCCACTCGGCTACGCTGGACGGGGCACTGCTCAACGGTCTGCTGCACGCGGGCCACACCCCCGAGGAACCCGGAGACGCGGAGGCAGACGCCGGAAAGGAAGCCGCCCGCAAGGGCTGCTGGGAACAGGCGGTGGAATGCTTTGAAAAAGCCGCCGAGCTTGGCAGCGCCATGGGACTTTCCCGGCTGGCAGACTGCATCTATAAGGGCCGCGGCACCCGGCCCGGCCGCACACAGGCCCGCCGCATGTGGAAGGAAGCCGCAGAGAGCGGCGAGGTGCTCTCCATGATCGCTTTGGGCGATGACTGCGCCGCCCGGGGTGAGACCGGCAGAGCGCTGATCTGGTACCGGAAAGCGCGGGAAGCCGCTGCCCGCATGCCGGATATCGAGTACACCCCGCAGGTGTGCCTGCGCATGGCCCAGACCGAGACCCGCTATACCAGCCGCAAAAAGGCGCTGGCGCTTGCGGCAGAAGCAAGGCAGGGTTTTGCCCTTCTGGCCCGGGAACAGGAGCCGGACGCGGCCCAGTGGCTGGCCGAGGCGGAACAGCTCATCCGGGAGCTGACCGCTGAGCCGCCTGCACAGCCTGCAGCCTATGACATGGATTCTTTACAATTGGACTAAAAAAGCGTCATACAGATACGCTACAATAATCAGAAAATGATAAAAATTCTGTGCAGAAACGGCACCGGAGAGGAAACAGACGATATGAGCAAAGTGATCGGCATTGATCTGGGCACGACCAATTCCTGTGTGGCAGTGGTGGAGGGCGGCAAGCCCGTAGTCATCACCAATGCGGAGGGCGAGCGCACCACCCCCAGCGTTGTGGCCTTTACCAAAGACGGGGAGCGTCTGGTGGGCGGCGCAGCCAAGCGCCAGATCGCCACGAATTCCGGGCGCACCATTTCCAGCATCAAGCGCCACATGGGCTCCGATTACCGGGTGCACATCGACGGCAAGGACCTGACCCCGCAGGAGATCAGCGCCATGATCTTAGCCAAGATCCGCCGCGATGCCGAGAGCTATCTGGGTGAGCCGGTGACCGAGGCGGTTATCACGGTGCCCGCCTACTTTGACGACAGCCAGCGCAAGGCCACGCAGGACGCGGGCCGCATCGCGGGCCTGAACGTGCTGCGCATCATCAACGAGCCTACTGCCGCTGCTGTGGCCTACGGTCTGGACAACGAAGCGGCGCAGAAGATCCTTGTCTATGATCTGGGCGGCGGCACCTTTGATGTGTCCATCATCGAAATCGAGGACGGGACCTTTACGGTGCTTGCCACCGGCGGCGACACCCATCTGGGCGGCGACGACTTCGACCAGCGCATCGTGGAGTATGCCGTGGCAGAGTTCAAGAAGTCTGACCGCATCGACCTCAGCCGCGACCCCGCTGCCATGGGCCGCCTGAAGGAAGAGGCCGAAAAGGCCAAGAAGGAGCTGTCCAGCGCCCTCTCGGCCCAGCTCAATCTCCCCTTCATCGCGGTGGGCAAGGACGGCCCCCACCACCTCGACCTGACCCTCTCCCGCCCCCTGTTCGAAATGATGACCGGTGATCTGCTGGCCCGGACCGTGGCCCCTGTGCAGAACGCGCTGCGGGACGCCGGCATCTCGGCCTCCCAGCTGGGCAAGGTGCTTCTGGTGGGCGGCAGCACCCGGATGCCTGCCGTTGAGCGTCAGGTAAAAGAGCTGCTGGGCTGTGAGCCGAGCCACAGCCTCAACCCCGACGAGTGCGTGGCGATGGGTGCCGCCGTACAGGGCGGCCTGCTGCAGGGCGGCGGCAAGCTGGCCGGTGCCACCGGCGCAGCAGCGCAGGGCCTCGTGCTGATGGATGTCACCCCTCTGACCCTCTCCATCGAGACGCTGGGCGGCGTCGCCACCCCCCTCATCACCCGCAACAGCATGATCCCCACCCGCAAGAGCCAGCTCTTCACCACGGCCCGCCCCATGCAGACCAGCGTGGAGATCAACGTCCTGCAGGGCGAGCGGCATTTTGCCCGGGACAACAAGAGCCTCGGCAAGTTCAAGCTGAACGGCATCCGGGCCAGCTTCTCGTCCAAGCCCCAGATCGAAGTCACCTTTGATATTGACGTCAACGGCGTCGTGAAAGTCTCGGCCAAAGACCTCGGCACCGGTCGGGAGCAGAACATCACCATCACCGGCAGCACGAACCTCTCGGAGAATGAGATCCAGCGCGCCATGGCCGACGCGGCCGCCTACGAGGCCGAGGACAGCCGCCGCAAAGAGCGGCTTGACCTCCACAATCAGGCCGAGGTGCTGGCCTACAAGGTGGACGAGGCCCTCTCCAAGTGCAAGAAGGAGCTGGACAAGGAGGAGAAGAACCGCATCAAAACCGATGTGGCGAACCTCCGCCGCTGCCTGCGGAAGGACAAGCCCGAGAAGATGAACGAGACGGAGGAAGCGAACCTCCGTCAGGCCAAGAGCCAGCTGGAGGCCAGTGCAAACCACCTGATGCTCCTCTACGCCTCGGAGCAGGGCGGGAGCGGCCCGGACGATACCATCTGAACACACAAGAAGGCCCGCTGCGATGAATGCAGCGGGCCTTCTTGCTGTTCGTATCAGTGGAAAAGAGGAGAGAAAACGGTTCGTTTGCGGCTCAGCGACCGACGATGAGGTCGCGGCGGCTGCGGAAGCCCACGGTGAGGCGGGCGCTGCTGCCGAGGTGGCGCAGGGTCACTTTGGTGCCGGACTTCTGGCCCTCGCACAGGAGGGTCAGGTTCAGGGTGGTGGAAGTCTTGCCGGTCTTGAACACCAGCGTGCTCACACCCTGATCCAGCAGGGCCTGCATATCGAGGATGGTGGCCCGGAAGGTAGCGTTGTCATCCGGAGCGTCCAGCGTCAGCACCTGGCCCTCCTGACGGGCGGTATAAAGCACCTGCTTGCCCAGCAGACCCTTGACGGTATAGCGGGCCTCGTGCTTTTCCTCCGCTGCGTCGGAGATCATCATGACGTTGCCCTGAATGGGATTCTCCACCGGGGAGGCGTAGCCGCCGTAGTTGGGGTCTACCTCCCCCACCGGAACGTCAGAGTGGAGAGCAATGTCACCCTGAACCATGACCTCGGACGACTGAGGGGGCAGATAACCGGCAACGGTCGCGTCCTCGGCGTCGGCGGCAAAGGCACCCACGCTCATGGCGGCGGTCATGGTCAGCAGCGCGGCAGCAGCGGCAGCGCGGCGGGCAGTGTTCTTGTTCAGCAGTCTCATAGTAGTATCCTCCTGTAGATGTAGGGAGTCAACCTCTCCGTCAGCGCTTACGCGCTGCCACCTCCCCTAACGAGGGGAG
>OKSX01001565.1_pt1 | contig 11172 bp, 9 predicted proteins | sample 1606391 | NCBI WGS metagenome assembly OKSX01 (sample SAMEA3879578, study PRJEB24766) | human gut metagenome | biome: human-associated habitat; feature: feces | place: USA | collected 1985/1987
GGATAGGGGCTGCATTGATGTCTGTATTGTTGGCATTGCTGGTGTGGAATGCGAGAAGCAAGGAATAGAAGCTATTATTCTAAAAATTTGTATATTCCATTTGGAATTACTAATATTGTAACTTGTTAACCGACTTCGGAACTTCAAGTAGTTGTAACATTGTTGAAAAATGTACATCTTACTTTTGCATCCGAAAAAACAGAGACAATATGATGGAATTCATGGATGAAGCGTTATTACTGTCCGAAATCAGGAAAGATAACGAAGACGCTTTTGCTTTTCTTTTCAAGAAATCTTTTCCGCGTTTGCTTGGATATGCTGTCCGTTTTGTAGAGAATGAGGAAGTTGCATTGGATATTGTTCAGGAATGTTTCCTGAACTTCTGGGAGAAGCGTAATCTCCTGGTTGCTGTATCCGTAACTTCCTTACTGTTTGCTATGGTACGGAATAGTTGCCTGAACTACTTGAAGCATGAGGCGGTGGTGGAAAAGCACCGGATAGAGTATTTGGCTAAGGTGGGGGGAGAAGAACGGCTGTACTACGCCGACTTTGCACCCGATGCTGGATACGGGTTGCTGTATGAAGAGTTGGAGCAGCAGATAAAGTCGGTGATAGATAATTTGCCCGAACGTTGTCGTGAGGTATTTGTCCTAAGCAGGTTTGAGAATTTAAAAAATAGGGAAATCGCCGAACAGTTGCGAATATCGACTACTGCGGTGGAGAAGCAGATAGCCAAAGCTTTGGATATCTTTGCTCGGCATTTTAAGGAGAAATACCCGATGGACGTCTGTATCGTCGTTTTGGCATGGCTTATCGATTGTAAATGAGAACGTAGGGATAAACATTATAAGTAGAAAAAGAAAAATTTTCTGCTTTTTTTATTTATAGAAGGTTGGGTAAGTTATTTTTCAGTTGTTTTATCTTATAGAAAGCAGAAGTTATGAAGGAAGTAGAAACAGATATGCGTGAGGCGGCGGTTCGTTATTTTGAAGGATGTCTGTCGGCACAGGATGAAGAACGGTTGTATCGTTTCATTCAGGAGAGTGGTGGTAACTATTCATTGTTCAAGGAATGGGAACGTCAATGGTTGGAAACATCTGTGGCGAATGAAAGGACTGAATTCGAATGGGAGAAGCTGCAAGCAAGATTGCATACCCGGAAAGCGGTAACTCCGATGTTGCTGCCCGGTGTGGGGGCTTTCTGGAGGAAGATAGCTGCTGTTGTGGCCATTGTTATCCTTACTGCCGGAGCAACACTGGGAATAGGCTATACGGTGACATGCCTGCAACCTGAAACGTACTTTACGCTGGAAGTGCCTTTTGGGGAGAAAAGCAAGATAACGTTGTCCGACGGAACAAATGTCTGGCTGAACTCAGGTTCTAAGTTAATATATTCCAATAGGTTTGATAAGGAGAACCGGGTGGTGAAGTTGGAAGGTGAAGGCTATTTTGAAGTTACCCGGCACGAAGGTATTCCGTTTAAGGTGGAAACGCCTGCGTATGCGGTGTTGGTGAAAGGCACGAAGTTCAATGTTTCTGCTTATTCGGGTGATCCGTACGTAACGACTACGTTGCTTGAAGGGAAAGTGGAACTTCTGCACGAAAAGAATATTTATAAGATAGTTCCGGGGGAATCTATGCGTCTCAATGTAGCAACCGGAAGATTGCAAAAAACAAAAGTTGATGCCACGCATTCTACGGCATGGTTGAAAAATCAGGTGGAATTTGAACGCATTACGCTGAAAGAACTGGCCATGAAACTTTCGCGGCAGTATAATGTTCAGATAAGGATTGCGTCTGAAGCACTTGGCAGCAAAGCTTTTCGTATCTCGCTCCGTAACCGGGAGACAATAGGCGAGGTGATGAAAGCGCTGCAAGAGATTATGCCTGTCACTATTGAATATAAGGAAGATAATATATATATTAAGGAATAAAACATGTTTTTGCTCTCTGTTTTTGGACGCAAATACAGGAGCTTGGTTCAACCTTTAAAATTAAGTACTATGTCTGAAAGCGATAAGCGGACTAAAGTTTTATTGTAAAAACAATTCTAATTCTGACAACATGAGAAAAAAAGTAAGTAGGCTACTTTTATATGTAGCCCTATGCACTGTTTGTGCCGTCACGAAAGCACAGAATGTGAGTAAAAGTTTTGAAAACCAGTCTCTTAAAAGTGTTCTCACTGAGATAGAACATCAAACGGGATTGTCTATTATCTATGAACTGAAAGAGGTAGATGAAACGAAAAAAATTACCGGCTATTTTAAGAATACACCGGTGGAACAAGTCCTTTCGGAAATTCTGGACAAAGATTTGACTTTTACGATCCGGAATAAAATGATTCTACTGTCCAAAAGGAAGAACGAGAAACGGCAGCAAGAGGGGGTAAAGCGGGTCACCGGTAAAGTGATAGACGAAAAGGGAGAAGCGGTAATCGGTGCAACCGTATTAGTGAAGGGCACTACGAATGGAACGATAACAGACGTAGATGGAATTTTTACTTTGGACAATGTGCCGTCCGATGCGTTGATTGCTATATCTTATATCGGCTATCAAGACCGGGAGTTGTCGGTGAAAGACAAACAATCTGTCAACGTTACCTTATCCGAGGATTCCAAACAGCTGGATGAGGTTGTGGTGGTGGGTTACGGTAGTGTGAAGAAACGCGACCTGACAGGCTCTGTGGCTTCTTTGAATGCGTACCGGCTACTACGGCCGCTGAGGCTTTGCAAGGACGCGCCTCAGGAGTTGTGGTATCTACGTCGAACTGGTCGCCGGGTTCATCGCCTTCTGTGTTGATTCGCGGAAAGCGTTCCATTAATGCCAGCAATGATCCGCTGTTTGTAATAGACGGTATTCCGGTGACAGGGGGGATGGGCGAGATTAGTCCGGCAGATATTGAATCCATGGAAGTGCTTAAAGATGCTTCGGCAACGGCTATTTACGGTTCGCGCGGTGCTAACGGCGTTATCTTGATAACTACCAAGCAGGGTAAAGAGGGAAGAACGCATGTAGACTACAACGGATATGTGGGAATACAGACCATACAGAACAAACTGGAGATGATGAATGGTGCCGAATATGCAGAATATACGCGCGAGGCATACAGAAATAGCACAGGATCCAATAAATACTTGTCAGATGTTCCCGATAAAGAGTTGGATATGCTGTTACCTATGTTTAAGCAAGATGCCTATGTGCTCGAATCTGTGATGATGGCATACGATGAGAACGGGAACTATGATCCGTCCAAAGTCCGTTCATTTGATTGGTTCGACCAAGTTACCCGTACCGGTATCATTACAGATCATCAGGTGAATGTAAGAGGTGGTGGAACAAAGACAAACTTCATGGCCTCAGCTACTTACAATAAGAATGACGGTATTATGAAAGATCAGAACTATGAACGGTTCTCCATTCGCTTCAATCTCAATCACAAAATAAATGAATATATAAGGATAGGCGGGCAGACACAATATTCTCATTCCGTACAAAATCGTGGAAGCGGTATGGAAGAAGATATGTACTTGTATCGCATCACTCCGCTCGGAAAATTTCAGAATGAGGACGGAACATATCCCGGATTGGTGGGCGGTGACTCGCAAATGTATAATCCATTGATGAATATGGTGGACGGAGCCGTAGATCGTCCGCTGAAGAACAGCCGTTTCTTGGGCAGTTACTTTGCCGATATTAAACTTCCGGTGAAAGGGCTTACTTTCCGTTCAAATCTGGGTATAGACTCTCGAACGGAACAGAATTATGAATATTTCGCTTCCGCTACTACCGAACGTCAGTTGGGAAACTCTTTTGCTTCTAACTCCGTAGTTAAATATACGATGATGACGTGGGAAAACTACTTTTCGTACAATCGTGATTTTAATAAAAAACATTCATTAGGCGTGACACTGTTGCAATCCATTCAACAGGATTTGCAGGAAGACCTTAGTGGGAAAGTGCAGAAATTGCCTTCTGATATCTTGAAGTATTACGACTTGGCTTCCGGACTGATGATTGACGGGGTGGGAAGTGACTACATAAAATGGAATATGGCTTCTTTTATGGGACGTGTCAATTATGGCTATATGGGGCGTTATCTGTTAACGTTATCTGCCCGTTATGACGGTTCTTCCAGACTTGCCGAGGGGCATAAATGGGTGCTTTTCCCTTCTGCTGCATTGGCTTGGCGCATCAGTGACGAACCGTTTATGAAAGATCTTGTTTGGTTGGATAACCTGAAATTGCGTGTCGGTTACGGAAAGACCGGTAATTCTGCGGTCAGCCCGTATCAGACCAAGGGGCAACTGGCTTTGCGACATTATGTGTTCAATAATGGGAGTTCGGAATATATAGGCTATGCTCCTTCCGTTATGGCAAATGACCAGCTCACTTGGGAGACCACTGACCAATGGAATGTAGGTGTGGATTTCGGTTTCTTGAAGAACCGTATTAACGGTACTGTTGAGTTCTATCTGCAGAATACGAAAGATTTGTTGCTCAAACGCCAATTACCTGTTGTTTCGGGCTTCTCCAGCGTGATGTCCAATGTAGGCTCTACCAGAAATAAGGGTATTGAGATTACGTTGAATACTCGTAATATAATGAATAGGAACTTTACTTGGAGTACGGATCTGACTTTCTCTGCCAATAAAGAAGAGATTGTAGAGTTGTATAATGGAAAGACTGATGATGTGGGTAATCTTTGGTTTATCGGTCAACCGATTGATGTCTATTATAATTATAAGAAGATAGGTATTTGGCAAAATACGGAAAATGATCTGGCTGAAATGGCTAAGTTCAACGAGAAGGGGGCTAACTTTAAGCCCGGATCTATCCGGTTGGAGGATGTGGATGGTGACTATAAAATTACGGAAGAAGATAAGCAAATACTGGGAAGTGTACGTCCCAAGTTTGTAGCGAGTATGGTTAATAATTTTGAGTTCAAGGGGTTTGATTTGTCTGTGTTCCTGTATGCCAGCGTGGGCGGATTGTTGAGAAACAACATTGAGTTTATGGAGAAGCCGGGACGCGGTAATACAGTAAAAGTGGACTACTGGACTTCTACCAACCCTACCAATGCTTTCCCAAGACCGAGTGTGGATGTGGAGAAACTGGATTATATCTCTACATTGGGATATGACAAGGCGGATTTCCTCAGAATACGGAATATTACTTTGGGCTATACGCTGCCCGAAATGTGGAGTAAGAAAGTGCTGATGGATAAAATCCGTATTTACTTGAGTGCGAATAATCCGGCGATATTTACAAACTTCACAGGTATAGACCCGGAAGGTGCTAACGGGCGTACAGCGCCGAGTTATAGCACTTGGATGTTTGGTATTAATTTGTCAATGTAAAAAAAGAGAATGTTATGAAAGCAATAAAAATTTTTATGATAATGGCCCTGTCGTCTGCCTTGGCAGGGTGTTCGGACTGGCTGAGTGAAGATGGAGCTCCGAAGTTGACTTATGATTACTACGAAACGAAGGAAGGAGTGGATGCCGCCGTCGTATCTGCTTACAGCTATTTGCGTTGGGGATGTGGCGGTGAACGCTTTGATGTCCTGACGGAGATGGGTACGGATCTGTTCATCGCCGGAAGTGACGGTAACTATAAAGCATCGTTCAATATGTATGGAACGCAGTTGAATCCGGATTTGGATATATTGGACAAGATGTGGGAAAATCATTATAAAGGTATCGGTACAGCTAATATCGGCCTGGAGCGCATCTTAAACTCTGAACTGAGTGAGAGCGACAAGAAGCAAAGTTATGCGGAAATGCTGTTTATTCGTGCGTTCCTCTATTTTGATCTGGTGCAGCAGTTCGGACGTATTCCGTTGGTGACGAAAGGTAGTTTGGAAGTGAGAACCGACTTTAAGAGGGCTTCGGTTGAAGAGGTTTACAAACAGATTATTACGGATTTGCGGGAGTGTACCGCTAACTTAGCTCCTACGACCAAGGAAAAAGGACGTGCCACCAGCTATGCAGCGGCTCATCTGTTGGCGAAGGTCTATCTCACCCGGGGTAGTGCGGTCGCTGATAAGCGGGGACAGAAACCTACTGACATGGATAGTGCTTTGTATTATTCGGAAATGGTTATTAAGGAGGGTAAAGAGTATCAGCTGGTCAAAGACTTTGCGGATTTATGGGACATCAACAATATGGGAAATTCGGAGGTGATTTTTGCTGTTCAGTTTACCAACAATTCTATCTTTAATGATGATGGCAATACTTTCCATTTGTATTGGTTGCCGGTGTACGACGATGAACCTGGCATGCAGCGTGACATCAATTACGGACGTCCATATAAACGGTTCCGGCCAAGTGAAAAAACGTTGTTCGGTTTATTCGACCGTAAAAATGACTCTCGTTTCTATAAGAGTTTCCGTTGGGCATTTCTTTCCAACAACGAGAAAACAATTCCTGTGTGGAAGAAGTTGGAAGATGGCGGAAGCGTGTATTTTACCCCCGATCCTGCCAAAGGACAAGTGGAAGGGAAAGAAAAGTTTGCATTAGGAGATACAGCCGTTTATTATACTGTCGAAAAAACAGGATTTAAAGCGCAAAGTCTGGAAATGAAGAAACTGCGTGCCGGTAAAAAGTATGTCTATTATCCGTATGAAGTGCAGGATCTGAAGCATTATCCCAATCTGATAAAGCATATGGCACCTAATCGTCCGTCGGTTGCCGAGAAGGCGTCTTCTCGTGAATGGGTACGGATGCGTTTGGGAGAAACTTACCTGATTGCTGCCGAGGCTGCGGGGAGAAAAGGCGATTATGACTTGGCTGCCACTTATGTGAATAAGGTGCGCGAACGTGCTGCATGGCATGAGGGGGAAGTGAAGGCTCCGCAATTTTATACCATTGAGGGAGGAGTAAATGATACGCATAGTACATACGATGCGATTAAGGTCACTGAGGCTCAACTGCGTAATACGGATTTTGTGGAATTTATGTTGGACGAACGGGGACGGGAATTGCTTGGTGAGACTTGTCGTTGGGAAGATTTGGTGCGTACCGAGAAGTTCTATGAATGGGTGAAAACATTTAATCCGGATGCCACCGGTTTGAAAGAGTTCCATAAGTTGCGCCCGATACCTCAGACGCATATTGACCGATTGAGTCCTGCCGGTGTGATTACCGAGGAGCAGAATGAAGGATACTATTAGGACTTTCCACTACGTTCAGTATGACAGATACGAATAATATAAAATAAGGATACATCTGAGTTATGAAAAAAAGAAAGAATTATATCTTGCTGCTTTTGTTGCTCTGCCAGACTGTTGTGTGGGCGCAGGGAACGGATAGAGTGGCAGCTATTCGTGAAAAACTGTTTAACCCTGATAGTAAGGATGTGCTGGTTGTCTCTCATCGGGGAGACTGGAGAAATGCCTGTGAAAATTCTGTTGAGGCAGTGAGGAATGCCAGCCGGATGGGAGTGGATATTGTTGAAATAGATTTGGGACGGACAAAGGATGGCGAACTGATAGTAATGCACGATGACAAGGTGGATCGTACAACTACCGGAAAAGGGTATGTCAAGGACTTGACACTGGCGGAAATCAAGCAATTACGGCTGCGGAACGGATGCAATATCAAGACTATCTACAAAGTCCCTACTTTGGAAGAGGTACTGTTGGAAGCCAAGGGGAAGGTGATGCTGAATCTGGATAAGGCTTTTGACTATTTTCACCAGGTCTATGAATTATTGGAGAAAACAGGAACTGCCGATCTGGTGATAATGAAAAGCAATGCACCGGCAGAAGATGTGCAACGTGATTACGGAAAATATCTGGATAAAGTGATCTTTATGCCAAAAGTTAATTTGGATGATGAAGACGCTATCCGTAAGTTAAATGATTATCTTCGGATATTGAAACCGGTGGCTATCGAGTTTAAATTCGCTCATGATACGAATCCGTTACCCTACGAAGTGAAAAGGATCATGGCCGGGAAATCACGTATTTGGTATAATACTTTGTGGGATACACATGCTGGCGGGCATGATGACGATTGCTCATTAGTGAATCCGGATAAAGGGTATGGTTATCTGATAGAAAATTTAGGTGCGACTATTTTGCAAACGGACCGTCCGGCATACCTGATTGATTATTTGAAACATAAATCGAAAGTAATGGATTGTGAACGCGATTGGACATACTTGCAATCAGAAAATGAGTTTCAGGCTCCTTTCGTGCCTCATTTGCAGGTTGAGGAGTGCTTTTTGAAGGGTAAGAAGAATCCGCAGACCAATGAGGATGGTATGATTGTCACTCCTTATTTTGCTGCGGTGATTGACGGAGCTACGGCCAAATCCACTTTCACTTATGAAGGTAAGAAAACCGGCCGGTTGGCTATGGAACTTGCTTTGGAGGCTATACGTAATTTTCCGAAGGATATTGATGCTGCCGATGCCATCCGTCGGATAACAGAAAGAATATATGATTTCTATGTGCAGCACAATTTGCTTGATGAACTGAAGGCTGAACCGGGTAAACGCTTTACGGCTAATGGGGTGATTTACAGCTATGCCCGGAATGAAGTATGGCAGGTGGGTGATTGTCAGTGTATCATTGATAATCTGTATTCGTCCAATGAGAAAGAGATTGATGCTATTATGGCGGATGTTCGTGCAGTAGTAAATGAGGTTGCTTTGCTGGGTGGGGCTACGATGAAAGATTTGGAATCTCATGACCCGGGGCGGGAATTTATTTATCCTTTTCTGCAAAAACAAGCGCTTTTGCAGAATTGTCCGATACAAGGACAGCAGTTCTCTTTTTCTGTGTTTGATGGATTCCCTATACAGATGGAGCAGGTGAAAGTTTTTCCGGTGGGCGATGCGAAAGAAGTAGTATTGGCTTCTGACGGTTATCCTCATTTATACTCTACTTTGTATGCGTCGGAATGTTACTTAGCGGATATTTTGGAAAAAGATCCTTTATGCATCCGATTGTATAAGAGTACGAAAGGAATACAAGAAGGGAATTGTTCGTTTGATGATCGTGCTTATTTGAAAATACGGATAAACAGATGAGTTTCTTTGTGCTCCTTTTGCCTTGTATAATAAAGAATCATTATCTTTGTGAGAGGAATAAAAGGAGTATTGTATGAAGAAGATTATCAACCCATGGAAAGACATGGAAGGCTATAATTGCTTTGGTTGTTCACCCGACAATGAGGCAGGCGTACGAATGGAGTTTTACGAAGATGGCGATGAAGTAGTGAGCATCTGGAAGCCACGTCCTGAGTATCAGGGATGGTTGAACACATTGCATGGAGGTATTCAGTCCGTATTGCTGGATGAGATTTGCGGCTGGGTGGTATTCCGTAAATTACAGACCGGAGGGGTGACATCAAAGATGGAGACCCGTTTTCGGAAATCCATATCGACGAACGACACACATGTGGTGTTGCGTGCTTCGTTGCGTGAACAGAAACGTAATATTGCCATTATAGAAGCGAGACTGTATAACAGTATGGGTGAACTCTGTACGGAAGCTACCTGCACCTATTTTACTTTCCCGCAGGAGAAGGCGGAAAAAGAAATGTTCTTTCATCATTGTGATGTAGAACCGGATGAGATATTGCCCTTGATTTAATGAAATGAAAGAAAAAATGAACTTTTTGTGATAAATTCTTGGTGGTTTAAAACAAATCGTTTACATTTGTCGCATTGAAAATGGAAAAAGTATGAAGAACTGGAAAACGCTGCTTCTCGGTATCGCCATGATCGCGAATACCAGTTTCGCTGCCCCCCAGGTAGTCGATAAAGTCGCAGCCGTCGTCAATAACGGCGTCGTGCTGGAAAGCGACGTTGATGGATTAATGCAGTCGGTAAAACTGAACGCTGCTCAGGCAAGGCAACAACTTCCTGATGACGCGACGCTGCGCCACCAAATCATGGAGCGTTTGATCATGGATCAAATCATCCTGCAGATGGGGCAGAAAATGGGAGTGAAAATCTCCGATGAGCAGCTGGATCAGGCGATTGCTAACATCGCGAAACAGAACAACATGACGCTGGATCAGATGCGCAGCCGTCTGGCTTACGATGGTCTGAACTACAACACCTATCGTAACCAGATCCGCAAAGAGATGATTATCTCTGAAGTGCGTAACAACGAGGTGCGTCGTCGCATCACCATCCTGCCGCAGGAAGTCGAATCCCTGGCGCAGCAAGTGGGTAACCAAAACGACGCCAGCACTGAGCTGAACCTGAGCCACATCCTGATCCCACTGCCGGAAAACCCGACCTCTGATCAGGTGAACGAAGCGGAAAGCCAGGCGCGCGCGATTGTCGATCAGGCGCGTAACGGCGCTGATTTCGGTAAGCTGGCGATTGCTCATTCTGCCGACCAGCAGGCGCTGAACGGCGGACAGATGGGCTGGGGCCGTATTCAGGAGTTGCCGGGGATCTTCGCCCAGGCATTAAGCACCGCGAAGAAAGGCGACATTGTTGGCCCGATTCGTTCCGGCGTTGGCTTCCATATTCTGAAAGTTAACGACCTGCGCGGCGAAAGCAAAAATATCTCGGTGACCGAAGTTCATGCTCGCCATATTCTGCTGAAACCGTCGCCGATCATGACTGACGAACAGGCCCGCGTGAAACTGGAACAGATTGCTGCCGATATCAAGAGTGGTAAAACGACTTTTGCTGCCGCAGCGAAAGAGTTCTCTCAGGATCCAGGCTCTGCTAACCAGGGCGGTGATCTCGGCTGGGCTACACCAGATATTTTCGATCCGGCCTTCCGTGACGCCCTGACCCGCCTGAACAAAGGTCAAATGAGTGCACCGGTTCACTCTTCATTCGGCTGGCATTTAATCGAACTGCTGGATACCCGTAATGTCGATAAAACCGACGCGGCACAGAAAGATCGTGCATACCGCATGCTGATGAACCGTAAGTTCTCGGAAGAAGCAGCAAGCTGGATGCAGGAACAACGTGCCAGCGCCTACGTTAAAATCCTGAGCAACTAATGGTTAAAACCCAACGTGTTGTGATCACTCCCGGCGAGCCCGCCGGGATTGGCCCGGACTTAATTGTCCAGCTTGCACAGCGTGAGTGGCCAGTCGAACTGGTTGTTTGTGCCGATGCCACTCTCCTTACCGACCGGGCAGCGATGCTCGGTTTGCCGCTCACCCTCCGCCCTTATTCCCCCAACTCCCCTGCA
>OKSX01001573.1_pt1 | contig 11133 bp, 10 predicted proteins | sample 1606391 | NCBI WGS metagenome assembly OKSX01 (sample SAMEA3879578, study PRJEB24766) | human gut metagenome | biome: human-associated habitat; feature: feces | place: USA | collected 1985/1987
TGCCGCCGCCATCAAGGCTGCAGGCTTTACCAGCGTGCAGGTGCTTACCGGCAACGGCTTCGAGACGCAGGAGCTGTAATTTTATGGCACGGACTCCTTCCGTCACCTTCGGTGACACCTCCCTCTGAGAGGGAGGCATTGACAAAACCAGAAACTTTACCGTCATGCCAAAGGCTCCCTCTTTGAGGGAGCTGGCGCGGCGTAAGCCGCGACTGAGGGAGTTCCCCCTTGACATCTCCCCTCTTCTGCACTATAATACTTCAAAAATGAATCATTCAAAGATGAAAGGATAGACCCGCTGTGAACCCGAATATCGAATTTTCCATCAAGACCGCGCAGGCGTACAATGCTGTCTGCAAGCCGCTGTGTCAGGAGCTTGGCCTGTCGCAGACGGCGCTGGACATCCTGCTGTTTCTCGCCAACAATCCGGACTATAAAACGGCCCGGGACATCGTGGAGGTGCGGCATATCAAGGCGAACCTCGTCTCCATGAATGTGGATAAGCTGGTGCAGGAGGGCTATCTGGAACGCTATGCCGTGGCCAGCGACCGCCGCAAAACAAAGCTGCTCTGCACCGGCAAGGCAGACCCGATCATCCGCCGGGGCCGTGCCGTGCAGAACGCCTTTTTCAAGCGCCTGCTGGACCATGTGGAGCCGGCCGATCAGGAGGTCTTTTTCCGGACCATGGAGCTGATCGGGAAAAATCTGGACGAGATCCTGAAGGAGAACGGATAAAATGAGCGTGTTGTTTACGGTGCTTGTCACCTTTTTTGCCGGCATGGGAGCCGGCCTTGGCACCGGCTTTGCCGGTATGAGCGCGGCGGCGGTCATCAGCCCCATGCTCATTACCTTCCTGCACATGGACCCCTATATGGCGGTGGGCATTGCCCTGTCGTCGGATGTGCTGGCCAGCGCCGTTTCGGCCTATACCTACCACAAAAACAAGAATCTGGATCTCAAAAACGGCCTGATCATGATGGCCAGCGTGCTGGTGTTCACGGTGGTGGGCAGCTGGGTGGCCAGCAGAGTGCCCTCTGCCACCATGGGCGGCTTCTCGGTGTTCATGACCTTCCTGCTGGGCGTCAAGTTTATTGTGCGCCCGGTAATGACCACCAAGGAAGCCATGCAGGGGGTCAGCGCAAAAAAGCGTGCGGTCCAGTCGGTGGTGTGCGGAATGCTCATCGGTTTCATCTGCGGCTTTATCGGCGCGGGCGGCGGCATGATGATGCTGCTCATCCTCACCAGCGTGCTGGGCTACGAGCTGAAGACCGCCGTGGGCACCAGCGTGTTCATCATGACCTTCACGGCCCTGACCGGTGCGGTCTCCCACTTCATGATCGGCGGCACGCCCGACTGGCTGGTGTGGATCCTGTGCGTGGTGTTCACTCTGCTGTGGGCACGCATTGCAGCGGTGTTTGCCAATAAGGCTGAACCCAAGACCCTGAACCGCGCCACCGGTGTCGTGCTGGTGGTGCTGGGCGTGGTCATCATGGGCTTTAACCTGCTGACCTGATATATTAAAATATGAATAAAAAGCCAGCGGTTTCACACTTTCTAAAATGGAAACCGCTGGCTTTTGTTCAGTTTAGTTTTGAAGAGAGAACACCGCTAATTCGCTGTGAAACTGCATTGTAGGCTGCGTTTTCTCTGGCGTGAATAGCGGGTGATTCAAATAGAAAAAGCCGAAGTTTATCGAGCAGGATGCTGACAATGAAAATCCCAAGAATCGCAAGGACGGTGAGCAAGGAGAAATACCATTTGTTAAGAAAACGGCTGAGACCTAATATGCCCCAGAGGCATTTTCGCATGTTGGAATTTTCATGAAACAGATAAATAGCAAGCGTGCTGCTGGAGAGCCAATTGATTGTTTTATTCTGAAAAGGCGGCTTTTTGGCGAAGAATAAGAATAGGTCGGCAGAAAGCAAAATGATGTTCAGAGAGTACAAATTATAAAATTGTGTCAGATCAAACCAAAGCGGAGGAAAGTGGGTATTGACCAAATCGATTATAAGTACAGCAGAAACGGTGAGAAAAAGCCAGAAAAGTGCGTGCAGGCCATACTGCTTTGCACTTCTGCAAAACTTGCTGCCATACAATTTGAACAATGCGCCCATGGAATAAATGAACACAAACCAAATGATATTGCTGAACCCTACGACCCAGGCAAACCCAAGTGAGGGAAGCAGGCCGTAAACCAGAAAATAGCTGATAAGAAAGACTCCGTACTCCCGGAAAGAAAGGCTCTGCAGGAGTCTGTTCAGATAAGGAACAAACAAAAGCAAAGTTACATAGCCAGTGACAAATCCATATTGTCCGGTCATCATTGGAAAGAGGCAGGAGAGGAAAGAAAGAAATGAAAAACTGGTATAACCGGCGGCTGCTGCGATAAAATAATCGACAAGCATAAAGAAAACCATCTGCTTCCAGAGCCGATAGATTTTCAGGTAATTTACCTTGTCAGTGGTGATGGAAAAATATCCTGTGATCAGAATAAATATGTTGTCACCAAGCTTACCCCCTCCCTGAATAAATTGGCACAATAGTATGTTTGGTGAGATGTAAGATGGGTCGTCACAAGGTGCACCATAGAGCGCCAGATGGTGCCCAATGATCATAAGCATGGCAACGATCCGGAGAAGCTCAAAATTTGAGTCTCGTTCAACATTTTTTGCGTTTAACATGAAGATATCTCCTTCGGCTGTTCAAAAAGTAGATAGGATATAGTTCAGGCCAAAGGTTCTGCGATGTAGAATGTTCCGCAAGGAGTCAGATGGAAATTTGCAGAATCGAAACCTGCTAGTTCGTCGCACGAAAGAATATAGACAGCGTCCTCGGCAGGGTTCGGGGATTCAGGAATGGAAAAAATATACCTGCCCATAGAACTGACTTTTTCAAAAGCTGCATGTGGGTTGGAAATCTCCGCAGTCTCCTGATAGGTGAAAGGATCGATCTGCATGTAAAACAAAACAAAAATGTAAGGCATATTGACTTTAGAGGAAATATAAATACGGGAAGCATCGCTTTCGGCGGTTTGAGTGATCGCGGTTCCGAGACCGTCAAAGAAGTATGGCTTTAGTTTCTGTGCATAGTGAGTGAAGTAGAAACCAACAAAAGTAAAGAAGGCAGCGGTAAACAAAAGGGCTGCTATAGGAAGTCCGCGCCGGAACCGCCCGGTAAATTCGGCAGTGCCGACGGCGGTATAATAGATCCAGGGAATCATGAGTATATTAAGACGATTGATGTTGGGATCGACAATGAACATCAGAGCCACACCGGACAAAAACCAGAAATTTACGATGTATTCAGGCTGCTCTTTGCAGCGGCTGCGAAACTTGGAAAAGCAGCAGAAGATTCCCCACAACGTCAACAGGAGAGTAACAGGATAAAGAATGCCGAACAGATGGGTTGCGTTCCACGGGAGAGAGTCATGCTGAAAAAACATAACACCGAGCGCGAGGAAAAAGTTCTTCAGACTGTTCAGCAGAATGTTTCCGTAAAAAACAGAGGTTACTTCTGTGTGACGGTTTTGGTAAAGCCGTGGAATCGTAAAGGGCCCAAGCTGGAGCGGAGAAAGCTGAAAGGTATTGATGAGCACAAAAAGAATGATGGGCAGAGCGACAAGCGTCAGAAGAACCAGTGCCAGAATGCCCTGCCGCAGGGTGATCCTTTTTGTGCGAAGAAGGTAAAAAAGAAGAGGTAATACAAAAAAAGGCAAAAAACAATAGGAAGTACCGTAACTATAAGCCGAAAAGCCAAAAATGACAAAGGCAGCATAGAGGTATCCTGTCCCACCGCTGTGTTTACGGCAAAAGATGCTGAGACAGAAACTGCCCCAGAGAATCAAATCGGGAAAAAGATTACTCTCAAGTCCCCAGCGGCTTTTCATAATATGCCAGGGGCATATGGCAAACAGAAGCGTTCCAAAGAGAACGTATTTCCGATGGTTCGGGAGAGGGGTTACATTATCCAGAAAGAAGTAGAATAAAACGACAGAAACGCAGCCGATCAAAGCCATCGGAAGACGAACCGTGAACTCGGAAAGGCCGAACAACGCGATGAATGGCATACAAAACCAAGAGTAAGCAATATTTTGACCGCTTCCCCATGCAATCAGATGCACCGGATAAGAGATGCCGTGGCGATCAATGCCATAATTCAGAATCGACCAGGCTTCATACCCGGCAGAAGCTTCATCCTGATTCAGTCCATATGGAACCTGACCGATCAGGATAAGGCGGGCCAAGATGCCGATCAGACAAAAAAACAGCACGAGAAAAAAGTCTCTGCTTTTTGAAGTTTGCCGCAAAGCAGTCGTTCCCATAAAATGTTTCCTCCATGATATGAGCAGATAAAAATAGCGGTCTATGCATCAATGCACAGACCGCCGTTTCAGCGGGGCCTCAAAGCTCGGCTGACCGGATTTTTACTTGTCCTCGATGGTGGAGTGCTCGATCACCCAGTCGGCAGCCTTGCGGATGCCCTCGTTGCGGCGCATGGCAGGGATGTTGGAGTTGGCCTTGACCTCGTCCAGCGTCTTTTTGGAGCGCTCTGCACGTTCGGCCAGCGTCTTTTCGATCTCTTCCTCGGTGGGCAGCAGGTTCTCCTGCTGTGCGATCTGCAGCAGAGCCATGTGCACGCGGGAGGTCTTTTCAGCAGAAGAACGGACCTTGGCGGTAAAGCTCTCGCGGGTCTCGTGGATCTGGCTCAGGTAGCGGTCCAGACTCAGGCGCTGCATCTGCAGCTGCTGCTGGATCTGCTCCATCTGCTGCTGGTAAGTGGTCTCCACCAGCACGCTGGGCAGTTCGCCCTCGGAAGCATCGGCCAGCTGGGTCAGGATCTGATCCTTGGCGCGGTTCAGCGCGGCGGCATGCTTGCCGTCGTGCAGCTGCTGGCGGACCTGCGCACGCAGCTGGTCCATGGTGTCCAGATTGGCCACCTTCTTGGCAAAATCGCTGTTCAGGGCCGGGATCTGGCGCACGCAGACGTCGATCAGCTTGACCTTGAACACCACCGGCTTGCCGGCCAGATCCTTTGCATGGTAGCGGTTGGGGAAGGTGACAAAGATCTCGAACTCCTCGCCTGCCTTGTGGCCCAGAATGCCCTCCTCAAAGCCGGGGATCATGCGGCCGCTGCCCAGCTGAACGGCCTGATTCTGTGCGGTGCCGCCCTGGAAGGGCTTGCCCTCCAGCAGGCCCTCGTAATCGATATGTACGATGTTGCCCTTCACGGCAGGACCCTTGTGAGGCACCAGCTCTGCGGCAGCCGCGCGGTGGCGCTCCAGCACATTGTCGATCTCCTTGTCGGACACCTCAGGGGTAACGCACTCGGACACAAAACCGGTGGTCTTGGTCAGATTCAGTTCAGGCTGCAGAGCAACCGTGGCAGTGGCCACAAAGCCCTCGTCCTTTTTCACGCTCACCAGATCGTATACGGGATCGGCAACAGCCACAAAGCCGTGCTCTGCCATCGCAGCATCGTACAGTGCGGGCACGTCCTTGTCCATCAGATCGTTGATGGCGTCGTACCAGAAGGTGTGTTCGCCGCGATCAGCCTCGATCTGTGCACGGTCAGCTTCGCCCTTTTTGAAGCCCCGGATCGTATAAGAGGCGCGGGTGCGCTCATAAACGGCATTGGATGCAGCTTCCAGCTCTTCCGGGCTGGCGCTGAAGGTCATTTTGCAGACACTCTTTTCAGGAGTTTCCACGCTTACCAGTTTCATAGGATCTACCCTCCGTGGTGTCTCGCTGCAGAGAAAACCCGGCGGCCCGGCGCCTGATCGACGCCCGCCGCAAAGCTCCTGTACCCCTGCATGGACACAGATTAAAACATATAGTAAGGTTATTATAACACAAGAATGACAAAAGCGATACAAGAAAAATCATAAAAAATGCTGGTTTTGCGCTTTGAACGGCTTTTTGCCGGAAAAAGTGCGCAGACCCTGCGGGTGCAAAAGGTCTGCCGCAGGATGCCCATATAAGAGGAACAGCGCAAAAATACCGAAACGGAGCCCTGCTGTGCAGGCGGCGGGCAGAAAGCGCGGCGATGAACGCGGGAAGAATCCTGTGAAAAATGCCGTGCACACGCGTGAAAAACGATCGTGGTCAAAAAGAATAAAAATAATTGCAAAAAAGTGTTGACAAAACCATGGCCGAGTGATAAAATACATCTTGTTCCGGACGGAACGTATGCGTTGGTAGCTCAGCTGGATAGAGTGACTGACTACGAATCAGTAGGCCGGGGGTTCGAGTCCCTTCCATCGCACCAGAAAATGCCGTGAAATCGAAAGATTTCATGGCTTTTTTGTTTTGTAAGCCATGGCTGCACGGTTTCTGCACGGTTTTTGCACGGTCGGTGTTTTCCATGTCCGATTATGTAGGGCGCTGTATTGCATTGCAATCAGTGCCCTTTTTTGCATCAGGTGAGCAGGGCCAGGCGCAGCTTTGCCTTCATTTCCGGGTCGGCATCCTTCAGCAATTCCAAAAGAGCCGTCATGGAGATAGTGGGTTCGTCTGCGGCGGGTAAATGCAAAACAGACCAAACCTATTTGTACCGGTTTGGTCTGTTTTGTCATAAAATCAGAACGGAGAAAGATTCCGAAAAGGCGGGAGCTGTCGGTAAAAATGAAAATCAGAAAGGGTGAGATCTGCCGCTATACCGGTGCGCTGGGTCTGGAAGTGCTGGACCGCCGATATGTCTTTGCCCCCGAAGCTGCGATGAGGCAGGCGATGGACTGGTACAAGGAAAGGCTGTGAGAGCGCAAAGACAGGCAGGAAGGCCCGTCTTGTAAGCGAGGATCAGCGGCATCCTCCCCCGCAGCCCTCGTCGAAAGCCCCTGCTTCGAGCTTTTTGCACACCTCGTGGAGAGAGGTGCACTCGCAGGTGTAGAGGCGGCGCATCTCATCGGTGGCGGGCGAGAGGTCGGGCACCATCACAGTGACGAAGCCCCCGGCTGCGCCGGCCCGGACGCCGTTGTAGCTGTCCTCCAGCACCAGTGTCTCGGCAGGGGCAGTGCCAAGCTTTTCTGCGGCCAGAAGAAAGATGTCCGGCGCAGGCTTCGAGCGGGCCAGATGCTCGCCGGAGATGACGGCCTTGAAGTAATGGCCGAGGCCCCAGTGTTCCAGATGTCCCTCGATGACGGTCATGGGGCTGGAAGACGCCACCGCCATGGGGATGTGATGTTCGTCCAGCCAGGCCAGAAGCTCGTCGAGGCCGGGCATTTTGGGGACAGGCTTGTTGAAGGCTTCATAGGCCAGCCGGTACAGCTCTTCCACGATGCCCGCAGCGGGGCAGCCGTCGCCGTAGAAGCGGCGGAGCACATCGCAGGTGCCGGATCGTGTCATGCCCCGGGAGGCCTGCGAGAGGCCTTCCTTATAAGAAAGGCCGAACTTTGCCAGCGCCGGCGCCCAGCAGGTATCCCAGATGCGCTCGGTGTCGAACATCAGCCCGTCCATGTCGAAAATAACGCCCTGTATCATAAAACAAGCTCCTCTCGGCAGAAAATTGTTCGTATTGGCTCTATTGTATCATGTTTTCCCGCTTTTGCACACCGCCAAGGTCATAATTTGTGACAACTTACCCGCCCCAAAGATGAAACATTTTTCGGTTGCTTGCAAATCCGGTCGGCGGCATTATAATAGAAAACAACATTCGGCAATTTTGGCGCGAGGCGTGCAGCCTGCGCGGCGCTGTGTGAGATCAGAAAAGAGGGAAATTTATCATGTTGGACATCAAGATCACTCGTACTACCTGCCCGAAGGAAAAGCCGCAGGACGAGTCGAAGCTGGGCTTTGGCAAGAAGTTTACGGACCATATGTTCGTTATGGATTATACCGAGGGTGAGGGCTGGCACGATGCACGCATCGTCCCCTACGCACCCTTCCAGCTGGACCCCGCTACCGTGGTGTTCCACTACGCACAGGAGATCTTCGAGGGCATGAAGGCTTACCGCACGGCGGATGACACCATCCAGCTGTTCCGCCCCGAGTGCAACGCAAAGCGTATGCAGGACTCCGCCGACCGTCTGTGCATCCCTAAGATCCCCGTGGAGGACTACATTCAGGCCGTCGAGGCTCTGGTGGATGTGGACCGCGACTGGGTGCCCCATTCGGACGGCGCTTCCCTGTACATCCGTCCCTTCATTTTCGCAAACGATGTGGGTCTGGGCGTCCACGCCTCCAAGCACTATATCTTCTGCATCATCTGCGCTCCGTCGGGCGCTTACTACGCCGAGGGCATCAACCCCGTCCGCATCTACGTCGAAGACGAGTACATCCGTGCCGCTCCCGGCCTGACCGGCTTTACCAAGTGCGGCGGCAACTACGCTGCTTCCATCAAGGCCGGTGAGCTGGCCGAGGAGCAGGGCTATGCACAGGTGCTGTGGCTGGACGGCGTCGAGAAGAAGTACGTCGAGGAAGTCGGCAGCATGAACATCATGTTCAAGATCGACGGCAAGGTCTACACCGCCGCCACCGTGGGCACCGTCCTGCCCGGCGTCACCCGCCGCAGCTGCATCGAGCTGCTGAAGGACTGGGGCTATGAGGTCATCGAGGGCAAGCTGGCCATCGCCGACATCATGCAGGCTGCCCGCGACGGCAAGCTGGAAGAGGTCTTCGGCACCGGCACCGCCGCTGTCGTCTCCCCCGTCAAGGAGCTGGTCTGGAAGGGCGAGCACGCCTACATCGGCGACGGCAAGATCGGTGCAGTCACCCAGAAGCTCTACGACACCATGACCGGTATGCAGTGGGGCAAGATCCCCGATACCAAGGGCTGGATCGTCCCTGTGGAGAAGAAGTACTAAGCCTTTAGGGCTTCCATACGCCGCCCGGCCCTGCGCCCGGCGGCGTTTTCTGTACCCGGTGTGGATTGCAATTCTCCTCCGTGGGTGATACACTTAAAGCATACCTATGACGAGAGGGAATGAGAAGATGATAAAGAAGTGGAGCATCCGCTACCCCGCAGTGGGGGGCGAAGAAGAACGCCGGGCCTATGTTTACCTGCCTACCATGTACGACGCCGACCCCGGGCGGCGTTATCCGGTGCTGTATATGTTCGACGGGCAGAACGTATTTTTTGACGAGGACGCCACCTACGGCAAGAGCTGGGGCGTGGCCGATTATCTGGACTACACCGACACGCCCCTCATCGTGGCGGCAGTGGAATGCAACGCAGGCGCAAACAACGAGCGTCTGGTGGAGTATTCGCCCTACCGCTTCGACGACAAGCAGTACGGCCACTTTGACGGCAAGGGCAAGGACACCCTGAACTGGTTCGTCCACGAGTTCAAGCCCTTCATCGATGCCAACTACCGCACCCAGCCCGACCGGGCGCACACCTTCATCGGCGGCAGCTCCATGGGCGGACTCATGAGCCTGTATGCCCTTTTGCAGTACGGCGATGTGTTCGGCAGGGCAGCGGCCCTCTCGCCCTCGCTGTGGGTGGCCCCAGAGGCCCTGACGGCGCTGGTGGGCCGCTGCAAGCTGGCCCCGGGCACGGTGCTTTATATGGATTACGGCTCCAAGGAGATGGGAAACCACGACGGGATGCGGAAGGGCTTTGGCGAGATGTGCAGCAGGATCTTTGCCCGCGGCATCAACCTGACGGCCCGCGTCGTGCCCGGCGGAAACCACAGCGAGGCCAGTTGGGAAAAGCAGCTGCCCTTCGTGTTCCACACGCTGATGTACGAGCTGTAATATAGCAGTTTGCGTTTTTAATGCACAAGCAACATCCGCAAACTGCATATCGCAAATATGCTATTTTGATAGGCGCTATTTTTGAAGATTGCGATAAAAAAGAGGAGGAAAGTATATGGAGATGCAGTATTTCAAGGAATACAGCCCGGCGCTGGGCCGGGAGATGGAGTGCAAGGTCTACGGGCACGGGGGTCGGCCCATGCTGTACATCCCCTGTCAGGATGGCCGCTTCTTCGATTTCGAGGACTTCCACATGGCAGACACCCTCGCGCCGTGGATCGAGTCGGGCCAGATCATGGTCCTGTCCATCGACACGCTGGACAAGGAGACGTGGTCGGACACCAACGGCGACCCCTACTGGCGCATCCGCCGGTATGAGCAGTGGCTGCGCTACATCGTGGATGAGGCAGTGCCCAAGCTGCGCTATCTGTCCAAGGAGCGCAACGGCTGGGACGACCTGCCCGGCGTCATCGCCTTCGGCTGCAGCCTCGGCGCGACCCACGCGGTCAACCTCTATCTCCGCCGCCCCGACATCTTCTGCGGCTGTCTGGCCCTCAGCGGCATCTACACCGCCCACTACGGTTTCGGCGACTACATGGACGAGCTGGTCTATATGAACTCTCCTGTGGACTATATGCGCAACTTCCCGGAGGATCACCCCTATATGCAGCTGTACCGGAACCAGAAGGCCGTCATCTGCTGCGGTCAGGGCGCATGGGAGCAGCCCGACACCACATGGATGCTCAAGCGCATCTTCGAGGCAAAGAACATCCCCGTCTGGGTGGATCTGTGGGGCCACGACGTCAAGCACGACTGGGATTGGTGGTATAAGCAGGTGGTTTATTATATGCCGTATATTCTGGGGTAAAAGAAAACCTCTCCGTCACGGCTTGCGCCGTGCCACCTCTCCTATCGAGGAGAGGCCTTGGCATTCCGGAAAGCTTTCCCTCTTCGCCAGAGGCTCCCCTCGATAGGGGAGCTGTCGAGCGAATGCGAGACTGAGAGGTTATTCTATCGCAAGGCAAAAAATTAGTGCAACTTAAAAACAGCATATTTTCGATATGCAATTCAACGCTGTTGCATTGAAAAGTTGAATTGCTATAATAGAGGACGAAAAGGAAAGAAGAATCGAAAATGCAGAATTTTATCTTTATCTCTCCCAATTTCCCGACGAACTACTGGCAGTTCTGCCGGGAGCTGAAGAACGACGGCATGAATGTGCTGGGCATCGGCGACCAGCCCTACGATGAGCTGAAGCCTGAGCTGAAGGACAGCCTGAACGAATACTACAAGGTCGGCAGCCTCGAGAACTACGATGAGGTCTATCGCGCGGTGGCGTTCTTCGCCTTCAAGTATGGCCGTATCGACTGGCTGGAGTCCAACAATGAGTACTGGCTGGAGCGGGACGCTGCCCTGCGCACCGACTTCCACATCACCTCCGGCT
>OKSX01001605.1_pt1 | contig 10913 bp, 11 predicted proteins | sample 1606391 | NCBI WGS metagenome assembly OKSX01 (sample SAMEA3879578, study PRJEB24766) | human gut metagenome | biome: human-associated habitat; feature: feces | place: USA | collected 1985/1987
GGATCTGTCCGGCTTTTCCCGTTTTGGAGAAGTGACAGTATATGAAAAAACAACGGAGGAGGAATGCCCGGAGCGTGTGCGGGAGGCGGATATCGTCATCTGCAACAAGGTGCGCATGTGCAGCCGCACCCTGTCCGGCGCGGAGAACCTGAAACTGATCTGCGTCACCGCAACCGGCATCAACAACATCGATCTCGATTATGTGAAGCGCCACAACATCGCCGTGACGAACGTCGCCGGCTATTCCACCGTCAGCGTGGCCCAGCATACCTTTGCGATGTACTTCTATCTGGCAGAAAAACTCCGTTATTACGATGATTACGTAAAAAACGGCAGCTACGCCGCCAGCAGTCTTTTCACCTGCATGGACAGACCGTTCACCGAGCTGGAGGGCAAGACGTGGGGCATCATCGGCCTTGGCGCGATCGGCAGAAAAGTGGCTTCGATTGCACAGGCATTCGGCTGCCGTGTGATCTATTACTCCACCTCCGGTGCACACGACGATCCGGACTACGAGCGGGTCGATCTCTATCGTCTGCTGAAGGATTCTGATGTGGTTTCCATCCACGCCCCGTTAAATGAGGCGACCGAGAACCTGATGAATATCGAAACGTTTGCCAACATGAAGCGGAACGCAATTCTGATCAACGTTGGCCGCGGCTCGATCGTGAATGAGCGTGACCTCTGCTGTGCCCTGCGCGAGGGCCTGATCGCCGGAGCAGCGCTCGATGTACTTTCCAGCGAGCCGATCCGCAGCGACAGTCCGTTGCTGAAAATGGCGGACGACGACCGCCTGTACATCACGCCGCACATCGCCTGGGCATCGAAGGAAGCCCGCACGCGCCTGATCGGACTGGTGCAGAAAAATATTGCTTCGTACCTGGAAGGCGGCATGGAAAACCGCGTGGTATAAAAGGGGTACAAAGCCAGGGACAAAATACATAAAAAGAGCCGGACATCCGACGGAACCGCAGAGGGGACTGTAAGAACAGCCGCTCCCAAGTTCCGCCGGATGCCCGGCTTTTACATTTGCTTTATTCGCTGCAAAAACGAGAGAACATTATTCCTCTGTAATCTGAATTTCCAGATAATCAAACTCCAGCGATTCAATAAAATTATCCTGTGTGAACCGCGTTTTCGATCTCCGTTTAAACTCCGAAATATTCGTATCGAGCCAGATCGGCTTCGCCAGATTCCAGGCATCACAGATTTCATCGAGCGCACGGAAGACCTTGTGCGTTCTGGTATCCTCATCGTCGATGCAGACGGTAAGATCCTGAAGAATATGATTGTTTTCCACTAATTTTCCCCACATCTGAAACATATTAAAAATCCTCCTGAAAAGTACAAAGTGAACAGTGCATTTGGAACGACCGTGTTAATCGCTGGTAACGGTATGCAGTTCTTTAAAATCCTCGGCGAGATCCCGTACTCTTTTTTAAACGCGCGGTAAAAACTCGAATAGTCGTGAAATCCGAACAGCAGATACACCTTCGTGACCGGTACATCGCCGAGCAGCGCTTCACGGCACCTTGCCAGCCGCTTTTTGGAAATGTACTGGTGGATCGACATGCCGATTTCATCCTTGAAAACGTGTGCAATGTGATATTTGCTCACAAAAAGTTCCGCCGCCAGCCGTTCGAGCGACAGATCCTCGGACAGGTGCTCATCAATATAGAAACAGAGCTGTTCATACAGCGAAAGCTGCGCCTTCCGGGTGAGCGGGTGGTGCTGTTCATACACCGTGCGGTTGATCTGCATCAGCAGGTCGCTGACGTAGAGAAAAATCTGCGTCTCTTTTCCAAAATGATCGGACCGCATTTCCTCAATCAGTCGGATGGTGCGGTACTGGATCGTGTTGAACTCGACGGAATCGAGCGGGAACAGATATTTCTGATTTTCGGCAGCGTATTCCATCAGGTAAACGTAGTCGGCGGAACGGGCGCGGAGCTGTTCTGCAAAAGCGGCGCTGACCCAGAACACAAAGCGGCGGTACGGCACAGACAGGTCGTGCATCACCAGATGATGCGGCACGCCGGGCGGAATCAGAAGAAGATCGCCGGGCGTCGGTGTGTAGAGCACTCCGTCGATTTCCAGTGAGATCGCCCCTTCGAGAAAGAGATAGAACTCATAATGCGTATGCGTATGTTCTTTTACGCCGGGCACATCGTCGGTGCTGTAATAGTATAACTCAAACGTATCCGAAATCATGTACTGCCGGGTGGCAAATTTCGTCTGTAGTTTTTCTTTCATAATAAAAGCATCCTTGCAAAAAAATGATATTTTTGAACCATAACAACAATTCCCAGCATATCACAAAACAGCAAGTTTTACAATGTATTCGGCAATCCGCACAATAGAAAAAAATAACCTGTCCGGTTATGATACAAGGGAATAAAATAAAAACAGAATGCAGAATAATTTTCAGATAAAGATCAAAACGGAGGAACAGCTATCATGAATCAGATTCTCGAACAGCTTGGAACATACGGCATTGTGCCGGTTGTCGTTTTACAGGATGCAGCAAAAGCAGAGCCGCTTGCCGAAGCTCTCTGCAAGGGCGGACTTGCCTGCGCCGAGGTGACCTTCCGCACCGATGCGGCAGAAGAATCCATCCGCATTATGAGCGAAAAATTCCCGGAGATGCTGGTGGGAGCCGGAACTGTGCTCACAATCGAGCAGGCGGACTGCGCCGTGAAAGCCGGAGCAAAATTTATCGTCAGCCCGGGCCTCAACCCGGAGGTAGTAAAATGGTGCCAGGCACACGAAGTACCAGTGATCCCGGGCATCGTGACCCCGACTGAGATGGCGCAGGCAATCGGTCTTGGGCTCACCATGGTGAAATTCTTCCCGGCAGAAGCTGCAGGCGGACTTTCCATGATCAAATCCATGGCAGCTCCTTACACAAAGATGAAATTCATGCCGACCGGCGGTATCAACGCAAAGAACTTAACAAGCTACCTTGATTTCAAAAAGATCATCGCATGCGGTGGTTCCTGGATGGTAAACAAAGACATGATCGCTGCAAAAGACTGGGATGGCATTACAGCTTTAACAAAAGAGGCTGTTTCTACCATGTTAGGATTCAAACTGTTACATGTAGGTGTTAACAACGCTTCTGAGGAAGTAGCTGCTGCAGAGTCTGCAAAATTCGCCACCTTACTTGGCGAGAATGTAAAAGTTGGAAACAGCTCCATGTTCGTAGGTTCTTTAATTGAAATGATGAAGAATCCGGGACGCGGAACCAATGGTCATATCTGCATTCAGACCAACTACTTAGACCGCGCGATTTATCATCTTGAAAAACGTGGTTTTGTATTTGACGAATCTTCTTTCAAATACAATGACAAAGGTGAGCTTACTGTTGCTTACTTAAAAGACGAGATCGCAGGTTTCGCTGTTCACTTCAACCAGAAATAATTTAAAAAAATCAGGTCTGCACCGGTCGATGATTTGTGCAGACCTTTTTTTCAATATTAAATAATAAAAAACAGACACGGGAGGTTTCTTATGGATCAGAATTGTGCATATTGTATGGAGGGCGAATTAGTCGCCCAGTTTGGTATTAAAATCTGTGAACTGCCAAGTTCAAAAGTTTATCTTTTCAAGGAGCAGAGCCACAAAGGCCGTGTGATCGTCGCTCACAAAAAACATGTCAGTGAGATCACTGAACTGACCGCTGAGGAACGCGCCGCTTACATTGAAGATATTAATCATGTGGCAGAAGCACTTCACAAGGCATTTCATCCGCAGAAAGTCAACTACGGTGCTTACGGTGATACCGGCCATCATCTCCACTTCCATCTCGTTCCAAAATATACAGACGGTTACGAGTGGGGCGGCACTTTTGCCATGAATCCGGGCGAAAAATTTCTTTCCGATGAGGAATATGCCGCATTGATCGACGAGATCAAAAAATATTTATAATATTTATTTCTTCATCTTAGGCTGAAAAATAATACTTGCCAGATATGCGAAGATCAGTGCCGCTGAAATACCAGCGGCACTTGCTTTTAGTCCACCTAAAAAAATTCCTAAAAATCCATACTCGTCCACCGCTTCTTTCACTCCCTTAAACAGGGTATTTCCAAATCCAAGCAGCGGCACACTTGCCCCGGCTCCCGCAAATTCAATAAACGGCTGGTAGATCCCAAGTGCCCCAAGCAGTGCGCCAAGACACACTAACATCACCATGATCCTTCCGGGAAGCATCTTTGTTTTTTCCATTAAGATCTGCACCAGTGCACAGATTGCCCCTCCAACCCAGAATGCATTGATATAATCCATAATTCTACACCTCTTTCTCTCTTTTAATCTGCATGTTCGATCACGACTCCATGTGCAATCCCTGGCACCGTTTTTCCTTCATTAAAAGACACCGTGGAAAGAAGTGCCCCGGTCGGCACAAACAGGATACGCTGTAATTTTCCCTGCTCGACCTGTTTTAAAAAATGCCCGGCAAGTGTTACGGCAGAACACCCGCATCCGGAACCTCCTGCCCCGGTTCCCTGCGCTTTGCTCTCATAGATCAGCATACCGCAGTCTAAATGCATCTCACTGATATCGTATCCTTCTTTTTTCAAAAGATCGATCAGGATCTCCCTTCCAACACTGCCTAGATCCCCGGTAATAATGTGATCATAGTCCTCTGGCCTGCGCCCGAAATCTTTTAAGTTCTGGCAGATCGTATCTGCTGCCGCAGGTGCCATTGCTGCTCCCATATTCATGGAATCCTTAATGCCATAATCGATGATCTTTCCGGTCGTGATGCCGGTAATACACGCATTGCTCTTTCTTTTTCCAAGCACATACGCACCACTCCCGGTCACCGTCCACGTTGCAGACATCGGCCTCTGGTTCGCATATTCAAGTGGAAACCGGAACTGCTTTTCGGCGCTGGCAAAATGGCTCGATGTCATCGCCACAACGTAATCTGCATATCCTGCGGCAACACACATTGCCCCAAGGGAAAGCGCCTCGCCGCAGGTACTGCACGCACCATACAGGCCAAAGAGCGGCACCTGGTAATCCATGAGTCCAAACGAAGTGGCAATATTCTGTCCTAAAAGATCTCCTGAAAAAAGATAACGTATCTCTTCTTTTTTCAGTCCTGCTTTTCCGACTGCCATTCCGAAAGCCTCTTTCTGCAGGGTACTCTCTGCCTCTTCCCAGGTGTCCTGCCCAAATTTATCATCCTCCCCGATCAGATCGAAACAGGCACCAAGAGGTCCCTCCCCCTCTTTTTTTCCGACAATACTTGCGCTGCTTACAATATAAGGCGGCGTTTCAAAACAAATACTCTGTTTTCCCGTCTGCATGCTCATACGAATCTCCATTTCCAAACATTTTTATATCATGTTCTCTATGTGATCAGTATGTACATCTTACCGATATTTATACCCTGATGCTGTTTACGCATTGCACGTAATTATGTCGGAGGCAAATAGTGGTTCACAGCATCCGCTGTACCTGTTCCGGTCTGATACCAAGATATGCGCAGAGTGAAAGAAATTCCTCCGCATCCAGCGGTTCCTTATAATCCTTCCGCAATTTTCCTGCATCGATGCCCGCATGTGCCGCCAGCGATTTTGCATCCATCCGGTTTTCTTCAATATACCGGATCATATAATCCGTCACTTTTGATTTTCCCATGTTATCGCACCTCTTCTACAAAAATCTGTTTTTTCTTATTCTATTCTTTAACTTTAGGAATTGCAATTATATTTTTCTCTGCAATCAAGAACTCATTGACTGATAAAATGAGGTGGGATATGATACGATTAAAAAGCATTTTGGCTGCTTTAAATGCAACAGAACGGAGATCAATATGCGGAATCAGAATATAGCAAAAGTTTTAAAAGAATATCGTAAACGGAATCACCTGTCTGTAAATGATGTTTCTATCCTGTTAGAGGATCGTTCTTTTACCGCCGCTCCCAAAACGATTTACGGATGGGAAAGCGGACAGGCAAATCCAAGCGCAGATATCCTTTTAACACTCTGCGATCTATATAATATCACAGATATCCTTGAAGCATTCGGCTATGACAGCAATGAGAATTTTCATGTGACACCTTCTGAGCGGACGATCATTGAAGCCTATCGTGCACATCCGGAAATGCATGAAGCAGTCAGCGTTCTGTTAGGCTGCAGCGTACCACGCAAAGGTTCTGTATCTGCCCACAATACTGCTGCAAAAGAAGTTTCACATCCAAAGCAGCATTCTTCCGGAACGAATACTACAGCAGCTCCTAAACCTTCCATAAAACGTTATTGATCGTTTATCAATCCATTGGCAGCAAAAAGCTCCTGCGCTTGGTTAATGCGCAGGAGCTTTTTTTGCTTTGACCTGTATCTGTTAAATTGTTTTCATCATCCCTGTGGCTGACTTCCGTCCGTCTGCTGGCTATGATCCTGCTGGCTTCCGTCCGTCTGCTGGCTCTGATCCTGTAGCTGGCTCTGGTCTGGCTGCTGGCTCTGATCCTGTGGCTGGCTCTGGTCTGGCTGCTGGCTCTGATCCTGTGGCTGGCTCTGATCTGGCTGCTGCCCTCCATCAGCCGGCTGCTGTGCCTTCAATACCGCGAGTGCTGCCTCTGCCGCTGTCAGTGTGTCATAATTTGTTACCTGAGCCTTGTCTGCATCTGAAAGTGAGTTGTACATATTTCTCGCATTCACGATTGCTGTTTCGCTCTCTAATGTTACAGGCCCGATAATACTGATCGCATTGATCACAGATGGAACATCCGCCTGCGGCTGCTGCACAACAGTCGGATTGTCACCCGGCATACGATATACTAAAACTGCATATCCCTTATCGATCGTCTCATAGATCTTCTTTGCTGCAGATGCAGGCAGATTGATACATCCATGAGACCCACTGGTCTTATAGATACTTTCTCCAAATTTGTTACGCCAGGTCGCATCATGCATACCTACGTCACCATTAAATGGCATCCAGTAAGTAACCGGTGTCTCATAATCCGGTCCTCTTAAAACCGCATTCATGGTCTTATAAGTCAGTCCGAACGCACCTGTCGGGGTGTCATGCCCTTTTGAAAGATTTCCTGAAACAAAATCACTCTCCACCACCAGTTTTCCGTCTTTGTAAAGGAATAAATGCTGGTTTGTCAGATTGATCTCAACATAAGAATCACCGTAATCATGCTCGCCATGACTGTTTGCCGTTGTGAGATATACCGGCTCTCTCTCCACATCTTTTCCGGCTTTTAAGTCTGCCAGAATCTGTTCTACTTCCCCTCCGTTATCGATTCTCCAGCCATAAAAACCACCGGTGATCGTAACCGTCGTACCGTAGGAAGTCTTTAACTCTTTCGGTGAATAGGCAGTATTATATTTCTTTGCCAGTGTCTTTACAAAGGCAAGGACTTCTTCCTCATCAATGGAAACTTTTTCGTCGGTTCCCTCAGAAAGCCAGGTACTGATCGTTGTTCCATCCAATACTTCCTTATCATCCCCAAAGTCATATGTAATCGTAACACCGACATACTGGTTTAATGCATCGATCAAAGCCAGCAGATCTTTATCATCATCTCCGATTGCAGGCTCTAAATAACAGCCGCTCTGCTCCAGATCAACGGTTTCATCCAATACTAAAACCGCATCACTTACCGCTTTCCTGACTTTTGCGGTATCGACCTGTGTTCCATAATCAGCCGGTACAAGCGCATACCCGTTTTCTCTTGTATAATCAGAATAAGTCGCATCCACCGGTGTGCGCTGATCTTTCATACATGGTAAATTTCTGACTGCCTCATCCAGTTTCTGTTCATCATAAGATACAACCTTTGCCAGTTCAAACTCCTGCTTCTGGAACATCAGGATCAGCCACGCAAAACCATTCTGCTCCTCTAAAAGTTTCTCTATTTCCCCCTGAAATACCGGCTCCATATCAATATCCGAACCTGCAATGGTTCCATTTTTATCCTCGCGTGCAGTAACTGTCAGATTGTAATTTTTCATCTCAGTCCGGATCGCATCCTCGACTTTTTCCACACTGCTGCCACCGACTGCAATCCCATCAATAGAAGTTCCAAAACAAAAATGACTTTCAAAATAAATCGCAAACCCGACATAAATCACAGCAATCGCCGTCATAACACATGTGAGCACCAGTCCTGTATAACTTTTTGCTGACGCACCTCCATGCATTTTCCGCTTGTTTTTCTCTTTCATTTTTCTAAATATCCTTTCATCCTATGTGTAAAGATATGTTGTATTGCATAAAATATGCTAACGGACACCTACTCTATTATAATATCCGGCAAGGTCTTGTCAACAAATTGTCCAAATCGTAACATTTAATTAAGAATTCGTTCTTTTTTCGCATTGATCTGTAATAAAAATTACCGTCAAACTCCCCAAAAACACCCGTCATAGCTTAAAGTTTTCTTAAATTTTAAATAATCTTTCTTAAAATAAGGAAAAGGGAATTGTTTCTAAAAAAATGCTGTGCTATAATCCCTATCGTTGAGATTAATGAAAAGAGGGTGAAACCGTGAAAACGAAGACACGCGATGCGGTCAACGCATTTATTGAGAGAAACAAACATGCTCTTCTTCTGCTTTATTTCATGATTTATCTGCCATGGTTTGGTCATTTAGAGAGAACCGTTACCACGCATTTTCATGTGATCCATGTTGCACTCGATGATTATATTCCATTTTGTGAATATTTTATTATTCCATACTTTTTATGGTTTGGATATGTTGCGTGGGGACTTGGTTACTTCTACTTTAAAAATAAAGACGAATATTTCCGTTTATGTACCATGTTGTTTACCGGAATGACGATCTTTTTAGTCATCTCCACCATTTATCCAAACGGACATTATTTAAGGCCGACTACTTTTGCGCGGGATAACGTGTTTGTACATATGGTAAAATGCCTCTACGCAACGGACACTGCGACGAACCTTTTCCCAAGTATTCACGTTTACAATTCCATTGCAGTCAATTTAGCCGTATGGCACAGTGAAAATTTCCGCGATAAAAAGGTCATCCGTATTGGTTCTGCTGTTCTTATGGTAAGCATTATTTTATCTACCATGTTTTTAAAACAACACTCCGTATTTGATGTGGTTACCGGAATCATTATGGCAGTCTTCATGTACATGCTTGTCTATGTACAGAATCCGGCACGCATGACGGCTGGTGAGCGCAAATATGAGCGCAAACTTCACCAGATCTAAATACAAACGTTATGTTTCCTGAATATTTGATTCGTTTTAAAAAGAGTCATAACCGATTTTGCCGGTTATGACTCTTTTTCATTCAAATTTGGAGAGCCTCTAAATTTTTCTGATTTTCACTCTATCTGAACCTTTACAGCTCACACGCACATCCGGCTGCATATTTTGCACAGATCGTCATTGTACTCTCATCATACATCATGCGCTCTGTCCTCTGGATCGGTGTATACTCCCTTACATCCTTTGCAATATGATCTTCGGCGACAACCGCATCAAATTCATATCCATCTAAAAATGTACCGACTTTACCAAAATAACTGCCGCCTCCGGCTGTCGCTAAATAAAACGCTTCCGCAAATGTAAGCGGCTTACTTTTCTCATCAATCAGACACCAGTACATTTTTGATACCTGTACCGCTAATGTCAAAGCTTTTGCCATGGAAAGTGAAGATCCGCCCGCCACGTCGGAACCAAGTCCGACCGCAATACCTTCCTCTAAGAACTTTCGGACCGGTGCAATGCCGGAGGAAAGATTTAAGTTCGATTCCGGGCAGTGTGCCACATAGACACCGTGTTCTTTCAAAAGATCCATCTCATCCTCACTGTAAATACAGTGTGCCATGACTGCCGGGTGATCCTTATCTCCGAACATATCAAAAACAGCGTAGGCATCTGCATAATTTTTCGCTGCCGGGACAAGCTCTTTTACCCATGCGACTTCCGATGGGTTTTCCGACAGATGCGACTGCACGCGGAGTCCTGTCGTTTTCTGCAGTTTTGCAAGTTCTCTCATCAGCTCATCCGTACAGCTTGGAATAAAACGCGGTGTTAAGATCGGGTTTGTACGCTCATATTTTCCGGCTGTCTCCTCAATCCACTTTTTCGTATCTTCTGCCGCAGCAGACGCATCCGCCTCACAGAGATTCTCACCACCGTTACGGTCCATATTTACCTTGCCAACATAGCTTACGATCCCGCTCTCCTCCAAAAGATCCATCAAAGCAACGGTTGCCTCTCTGTGAAGTGTCGCAAAAATGCAGGCACGCGTTGTCAGACTGTGCTTTAAATCAGACACAAAACTTCCATATGCTCTTTTTGCATAGGAGATATCCACATATTTTGCCTCTTCCGGAAAAGTATGCACATTCAGCCAGTCTAAAAGTTCAAGATCCATGCCAAGTGCCCGGAATGTATACTGTGGTGCATGCACATGCAGATCCGTCATTCCCGGAAGGATGATCTTATCACCATAATCGGTCAGCGGCAGTGTTTCATACTGTTTCGGCAACTTTTCAAATGCGCCGCGGCAGATACCGTTTTCACATACAACATAACCACCCTCTATACTGCACAGTTCCTTGTTTTCTCCTGAATATACGATATTTCCCTTTAAAACAAAACTTTTCTTTTCCAATATGTTCTCTAATCCTTTTCTTATTGTCTTACCATAATTTTAAAATCTGAATTGCAGACTTCATTACCTTATACTTCACGTCTTCCAATTCTGACGCTGCACATTTTAACTCTTTGCGTATCTCAATATGCTGCGGGCAGTGTTTTTCGCATTTTCCGCAGCCGACACACTGGGATGCGCTTGCGGTGTCTTTCCGGAATGCCGTACACTGTAAATAATCTTTCCGTCCTGATTTTTTCCCTTCCGAATACATCGCATTATAACAGCGGAATGTTCCCGGAATATCCACTC
>OKSX01001615.1_pt1 | contig 10878 bp, 7 predicted proteins | sample 1606391 | NCBI WGS metagenome assembly OKSX01 (sample SAMEA3879578, study PRJEB24766) | human gut metagenome | biome: human-associated habitat; feature: feces | place: USA | collected 1985/1987
AAATCGACTGACCTTTCTTTTTTACCCAACAATATCTTTAATTAAGGGAGACGGGGATTTGTTTACCAGATGTGTCTGTGTATTTAGAATTATGTGAAATATTAGGCATCAGTCTAAATGAATTTTTGGCAGGTGAAGATATTGAGGTAACTAATGTAGAAAAAAAATCGGAAGATACACTGATACAGATATCAAAAGATAGTAGTCATAAACAGCGTTATTTAAAGAAGATTATTGCTGTACTTCTTATTGCTGTGGGAGTATTTGTTATTACTCTTGGAATCATGGTATGTAATAAATTGCGGCAACCACAAAATTATATAGAAGCAGTAGATCCGGATAGTGTAGAAATGAAAACGGCTGAATTGTTGTCCGGAATTGATGGAACCATGATGTTTCGATACAATTCAAAAGATACATTTCAAGCATTATACGTTTACTTATCAGAATATCATTCTGGAAAACGAGTTTCTCATAAACGAGTTTTGGAACTTTCCTATGAGGACGTGAAATCTGCAAAAAATGGATTGATTGTCATCACTCCGGATTTTGATAATTTTACTGCAAAGCTTATTGCAGCAGATGAATATTCAAAATATATGACAGAAACGCCAATCTTGGAAGGTGTTGCAAACAGAGAATATTATGGAAGATCTGCGACCTCTATAGAGAACAAAAGCACGATAGAGTACGGAACAGAGCAAGGATTGGCAGCACTGATCTATGGCGAACAAGGAGTGAGTTCGTTGCCGATACAGGACATTACAGGAGAATACATAGATACAGATAATGAGTATATGTATTATTATTCGGCTGAGTTTGTAAAATAAGAATAGCAAAAGTGAGAAGAGGATATTACAAATCATTGTTTTGATAATTCGGTGGTATCCTCTTTGTGGATTTCAGAATTTGTTTCTCAGCTTTCGGTATTCTCTCGGCGAATATCCTTTCAACTTGTGAAAAAGCCGACTGAAATAAAGCTGGTTATCATATCCGACAATCTTAGAAATCTCATTGATGGAATAAGTTGTTGTTTCAAGTAACATCTGAGCATTGTTGATGCGGATTCCCACAATGAATTGCATTGGTGTAGAACCGGTATATTTTTTGAAATTTCGGATAAACCAGCTGACACTCATGCCTCGTGAGGCAGCATAATCATCAATATTGATATTTTGATTGTAGTTTTCACTGAAAAAGGTAACAGCATTATCCATCTCATGATCAAGATATTCATTTTTTAATATGTGCTCTCTTGTCAGTTCCCGGTGGAAACTGATCAGAAGATGACGTAGCAAAAGGACAAGCATTTCCTCATAATTGTCTTGACAGCGTTGGAGCTCGATAATGATACGTTTGAAAATTTGTTCATATTCATTAGATGTACCCACTTGAAAGACACGTTCTTTATCCGGAAACCCATATTGACGTAAGATATTTTTCACATTGCTTCCTGTGAAGTGAATCCAGTATACTTCTGTCTTATCTTCTCCGTAATATTCATATTTCTGAAGTTCTTTCGGTCTGTACAGTACAATGTTGCCGGCTGGAACAATCGTTTCGTTATTTACATTATCAAAATGAAAATGCCCACAACCAGCAGTGATATATATAATCTGATAATCCAGACGACCCCTTGGACGGTAGGTCGGAAGTTTGGGATGTCTGGAAAGACGGTAAGTACCACAGCTACCTACAATCAGCGGACGACTTTTGTCTTTGAAATCCATATGTGAGTGGTTCAAATAACCGGTGTTCAAATACATAGGAGGGCACCTCTTTTCGTACTTTTTATCATTGTATCATTTAGTGCATATTTTGTCTAATCCAATTCATAGACATATTTTGCGAATTAGGATAAGCTATATACAGCATAACTAAGGAACGTAAACAAAAAGTAAAGTATAAGGTTTGCTTTAGGAAAACAAAGAACAAAAAAGTATATGTATTGGAGGAGAGCTATTTATGATCGTACCACGTTATTATGAAAATCTAAGCGTACTGCACGAAAACACAATGCCAGCCAGAGCCTATTATATTCCGGCATCCAAAAGAATGGATAACCTGGTGGAACACAGAGAAGAGTCAGATCGTATGCAGTTATTGAATGGAACTTGGAAATTCCAGTATTTTAACAGCATCTATGACATTCAGGATTCTTTCTTTGAGAAGAATTATGATACAGAAAATTTTGATGAGATTCAGGTTCCAAGTGTATGGCAGATGGCTGGATATGATACACACCAGTATACAAACATCCGGTATCCATTTCCGTTTGATCCACCATATGTGCCACAGGACATTCCGTGTGGAGCCTATGTACATACTTTTGAGTACAGTAGAGATGAGAAAGCGCCAAAATCTTTTTTGAACTTTGAAGGAGTAGACAGTTGCTTTTACGTATGGATCAATGGCTCTTACATAGGATACAGCCAGGTTTCGCATATGACCAGTGAGTTTGATGTTACCGATGTACTTCAGGATGGAACGAATACGGTGGCAGTGTTGGTAATGAAGTGGTGTGATGGTTCCTATTTGGAAGATCAGGACAAATTCCGTATGAGTGGTATTTTCCGGGATGTGTACATTTTGAAACGCCCAAAACAGGCAATCAGTGATTATCATATTAAAACAAGAATTGAGGATATGCTTGCGAAAGTAGAAATTGAAATGAAATTCTACTCTCCGTTAAATGTAAAAATTTCGATTGAAGATAGAAACGGAGCAGTTGTAGCACTAGGAAGTATTGCTGAAGAAGGAACAGCTGTATTAGAAATCGCAAGTCCGGAACTTTGGAATACAGAAAATCCATATCTATATAAACTGATTCTTGAAACAGAGAATGAAGTAATTGTAGATCACATTGCATTAAGAAAGATAGAGATTAAAGACCAGGTCATTTACCTAAATGGACAGAAGATTAAATTCCGTGGTGTCAATCGACATGATTCCGATCCGGTTACTGGATTTACAATCAGTCCGGAACAGATTACAACCGATCTTACGTTAATGAAGCAGCATAATTTTAATGCGATCCGTTCCAGCCACTATCCGAACGCACCATTTTTCTATGAAATGTGTGACAAGTATGGATTCATGGTAATAGATGAAGCAGATATTGAAGCTCATGGTCCATTTATGATCTACAGAAAAGAAGACACTGATTACAATCGGTTCAAACGATGGAATGAGAAGATTGCAGATGATCCGGTATGGGAAGAGGCAATCGTTGATCGCGTAAAACTCATGGTGGAACGTGACAAAAACCGTTTCTGTATTGTTATGTGGTCAATGGGAAATGAGAGTGCTTATGGCTGCAACTTTGAAAAAGCACTGGAATGGACAAAGAATTTTGATCCAGACCGTATCACACAATATGAGAGTGCAAGATACCGTAATTATGATGAAACATATGATTACAGCAATCTGGATGTGTACAGCCGGATGTACCCGGCGCTTTCCGAAATTCAGGAATATCTGGATAAAGATGGAAGCAAACCCTTCCTTTTGGTAGAGTACTGTCACAGCATGGGAAACGGACCTGGAGATTTTGAAGATTACTTCCAGATGATTCAGGATAATGATAAAATGTGCGGCGGCTTTGTCTGGGAATGGTGTGACCATGCGATTGCTCATGGAACTGCTGAGAATGGAAAGACTATATATGCTTATGGGGGCGACCATGGCGAAGAAATTCATGATGGCAACTTCTGTATGGATGGATTAGTATATCCGGACAGAACGGTACATACAGGACTTTTGGAATACAAGAATGTTTATCGCCCGGCAAGGGTTATTTCCTATGACAAAGAAAGTGGAGAACTGGTGCTTCATAACTACCTGGATTTTGATAATCTGAAAGATTATGTGAAGATTAGTTATGAGCTGACACAGGATGGTCTTGTGATCAGCAAAGGCATACTTCCGGAGTTTTTTGTGGCACCACACGGGGAAGGAAAAACAAACCTGAAGATCAATGTTCCAGAGAATGGGAAATGTTATTTAAAACTTATTTACCATCTGAAAAAAGAATTGCCACTGTTGGATGAAGACCATATTCTTGGATTTGATGAAATTGAGGTAAGTAAAGAGGATACAAAATGTAAACTTGCAGAGAAATGGATACCAAAAACAGTAGTGGACTCTGAATTACAGGTAAATGAAAATGATACACAGATTCATATCAAGGGGCGTGAATTTGCTTATACCATAGACAAACGTACTGCACTCTTTACAGAGATGAAATTCGCAGGGCGGGAATACTTGAACCATCCGATGGAATTAAATATTTGGAGAGCTCCAACAGATAACGATATGTACATCAAGTCTGAATGGAAGAAAGCCCACTATGATAAGGCTTACACAAGAGCCTATACGACAGAGGTTGTGCAGGGAAAACATGGTGTGAAGATTACAAGCCATGCTTCCGTTGTGGCAGAGACAGTACAGAAGATTCTTGATGTGACGATTACATGGAAAATAGAAGCTGCTGGAAAGATTGATGCAGATATTGCAGTAACAAAAGACGATGAATTCCCGGATCTTCCGAGATTTGGTGTGAGGATGTTCCTGGATAAAAAACTTTCAGCTGTAAGATACTTTGGAATGGGACCACAGGAAAGTTATTGTGATAAACATCAGGCTGCGAGCCACGGTTTGTACCGGGCAGATGTAGGGGATTTACATGAGGACTATATCCGTCCACAGGAAAATGGAAGCCATTATGATTGTGAATATGTAGAGCTTAACAACAGCCGATATGGAATTGTGGCATCCGCAGAAAAGGCATTTTCATTCAATGCTTCTTATTATACACAGGAAGAACTTGAGAAGAAAACGCATAATTATGAATTAATAGAATCAGATAGTGTAGTATTCTGTGTTGACTACGCATTAAATGGCATTGGTTCTAATAGTTGTGGCCCAGTTGTATTGGATCAGTACCGATTTGATGATGTATTATTCCGGTTCCAGTTTACACTGATACCGTATGTAAAGGGATAATAAAGTTTCATGTAACCCGTAAACAAGGAAAGAGAGTCTGATTGTAATGTAAAGTCCGGATATACAGAGCAATCAGACAAAAACAGAGAAAAAATTAGAATTAGACATCATACGGTTAGACATATTGAGATTCTAAGTGCGATGAAGATGAGGAGCAAAGAAATTCGATGGAAGAAAAAAAGTATTTGAAATGGTATAACAAAATTGGATACGGATCAGGTGATATTGCAGGTAATGTAGTCTATGCGTTCCTGACATCTTTTATGATGGTCTATCTGACGGACTCGGTAGGACTTGCTGCAGGTGTCGTGGGTACCCTGATTGCCGTATCAAAACTATTTGATGGTTTTACGGATATATTTTTTGGATCAATGATTGACAAAACACACAGTAAAATGGGAAAAGCGAAACCCTGGATGCTATACGGATATATTGGTTGTGCCATTACGCTGGTCGGCTGCTTTGCAGTACCGGTGAGTTTGGGAACAACGGCTAAATATGCATGGTTCTTTATTTCTTATACACTGTTAAATGGTGTGTTTTATACAGCAAACAATATTGCTTATTCAGCACTTACGTCACTGATTACAAAGAACAGCAAAGAGCGTGTACAGATGGGATCTTACCGTTTTATTTTTGCATTTTCAACAAGTCTTCTGATTCAGGCGATTACAGTTGGATTTGTAGATAAATGTGGTGGAGATGCTGCGGCATGGAGAACGGTTGCTATTATCTATGCAATCATTGGTCTGGTCGTAAATACGATTTCAGCACTTTCTGTTAAGGAACTTCCGGAGGAAGAACTTAATGAAGGAGAAGTAAAGAATGATAATGAAAAGTATGGAATAGTACAGGCATTCAAGCTTCTTGTCAAAAACAAATATTACATGATGATTTGTGGAACATATATTTTACAGCAGTTATATGGTGCCATGATTGGAGCTGGCATTTATTACATGACATGGGTACTGAAAAATAAGAATTTGTTTGGACAATTTGCATGGGCAGTAAATATTCCACTGATCATTGCCCTGATTTTCACACCGACATTAGTTGGTAAGTGGAAAGGTATGTATAAACTGAACTTAAGAGGTTACGTCTTAGCAGTCATCGGTAGAGCACTTGTTGTTGTTGCCGGATATATGGGCAGTGTTCCGCTGATGATGGCATTTACAGCTCTTGCAGCCTTAGGTCAGGGACCATGGCAGGGAGATATGAATGCAGTTATCGCATCCTGCTCTGAATACACTTATCTTACGCAGGGAAAGAGAATTGACGGAACGATGTACTCTTGTACTTCTCTTGGTGTAAAAATCGGTGGAGGTATTGGAACCGCTGTTGTTGGATGGATGCTTGAGTTCAGTGGATATGTCGGAACAAATGCAACTCAGCCACAGTCTGCACTTGATATGATGCAGTTCATGTATCTTTGGCTTCCGTTAATCTTTGATGTATTGATTATGTTTGTACTTTCAAGAATGAATGTAGAAGATGCAAATAAAAAACTGAAAGCAGAAAAAGGAATTGCTGCAGATGAAGTAACAGATGCATCAGACATAAATTAGAATTGACAGGAGAAAGCGTTGTCTGGTCGTTGCTCGATGAGACAGTGCTTTTTTCTATATATAAAGTGATAGAACTGTATTTTGAAAATAAAAAAGGACCACTTCATTTTTGTGAAATGGCCTTAAGAAAATATTCAGTTTTCACAAAATAGTCCTTTTAGTATTTATACATGGTAAGGATGCTCAAAATATTCAGTGTAGAATACTAAAAGGTCATTCAGATATTTTTTTAGGTTGCTCATTTGCAATTCCTCCTTTCCTTATTTACAAGTTGATTATAAGATAGGTGTAAAAGGATTGCTTGCCAAATCGAAAGAAGATATAGACAAATGTTGCAAAGGGGAGTATTTCATGCAGTTAAAATATGTTGACACAAAAGAGGAGATTATAGCAATAAATAGGAAGTCAAAACATATTGAACCACATCTTCATAATGCACTGGAGATCGTTTGTGTAACAAGTGGATCATTAGAACTTGGTGTCGGACAGGAACTATACCATATGGAAAAAGGAGATATAGGCTTTGTATTTCCAGATGTTATTCATCACTATCAGGTACTGACACCCGGTGTAAATAAAGCGACTTATCTGATTGCATCGCCATTTACGATAGCCAAATTTGCAGATATCATGCAATCCATGGCTCCTGAATACCCAATCATCAAAGCGGAAAAGGTTGAACCGGAGGTATATAGGGTTATAAATGCAATTTTAGAGACAGAACAGTCGGATATTACTGTTGCACAGGCATATCTTCAAATTGTGTTGGCACGCTGCATAGGAAAATTAAATTTGGTAGAAAAGAGCAGTGTGGGGAGCAACGATCTTATTTACCAGACAGTTTCCTATATATCAGCAAATTTCAAGAAGAAGTTTTCGTTGGAAGAGATGGCAAAAGACCTGGGCGTGAGCAAATATGTTTTATCCAGACTCTTTTCCAAAACATTCCATAGAAACTTTAATCAATATCTTAACGATGCAAGGCTGAACTATGCATGCCATCGTTTGGAAAATACGAGTGATTCTATTACAAATATTTGTCTGGATAGTGGATTTGAAAGTCAGAGAACGTTTAACCGAGTATTTAAAGAAAGATATAAAATATCACCAAGTGATTATCGAAGTACTTGTGTGAAAGAGATGTTGTCATAAAAGGTTCTGTTGATCGAAATATTTACTTTGATTTTACAGTGCTATGTATTTGATTTCTTCACAGACTCCTTAAATCCTATAATTTCAAGCGTTTGCAAGTGCATTTGTATAGGATACTTGTTCTTGATATGCAGTAGGTAATATCTGAAATATATCTCGGAAGGCCGATGTAAATTTACTTTGGCTTTTATATCCCACAGCGGCGGCAATTTCCGAAATAGATTTATCTTTCTGCAACAGCATATTCGATGCCAACTTCATACGGTATTCTTTCATGTAAGAAGCGATGGGCATTCCATAGACTGCTTTGAAAACGGATTTCAAAGTAGTGGTGTTCATCAGGTACTGTTTTGACAACTCTTCAATTTTGGTAACTTTTTTGAAAAAATTTGGATTAGACCACCAGTTAGGGGCTAACCCTGTAACTTAACGAAATGACATTGAAGTAACATAAAAATAAGTTTTTTTGTACTGTACACAGGACAGTTCTTGACGTATACAACTGTGAAACGTATAATAGGCAAAGGATATTCAGACAGAAGATGGAGGAAATTTCATGGCATTAAGTAAAAAGCCGGTCAACGGCATGAAAGATATTTTACCGGAGGAGATGCAGATCCGGGATTATGTGCAGCAAGTCATCAAAGAGACTTACCGCAGTTTCGGATTTACGCCGATCGAGACACCTTGTATGGAAAATATTGCAAACTTGAGCAATAAACAGGGTGGAGAAAATGAAAAACTGATTTTTAAGGTAATGAAGCGTGGTGAAAAGCTGAAAGTCGCTGAAGCAAAAGAAGAAGCGGATTTAGTTGATTTTGGTATGCGTTATGATCTGACTGTTCCGTTAGTTCGTTTTTATTCGAATAATGCAAATGATCTTCCATCTCCGTTTAAGGCGATTCAGATGGGAAATGTCTGGAGAGCTGACCGCCCACAGCGTGGACGTTATCGTCAGTTTATGCAGTGTGATATTGATATTCTGGGTGAGTCTACTTATCTGGCTGAGATCGAACTGGTTCTTGCTACCACAACGTTGCTCGGAAAGCTGGATTTCCATAACTTTACGATTCGCATCAACGACAGAAAAATCTTAAAAGCGATGGCGCAGTACAGCGGATTCCCACAGGAAAGCTTTGACACTGTGTTTATCATTCTGGACAAGATGGACAAGATTGGTCTGGAAGGTGTTGCAGAAGAACTGGAGAAGGAAGGATTTGCAAAAGAGAGCATTGATACTTATCTTGGACTTTTCAAAGAGATCACTTCTGACATTGAGGGTGTTCGTTACTGCAAAGAGAAATTAAAAGATGTTCTGGATCCTAAGGTTGCCGAGGATCTTGAGACTATTATTTCTACTGTGGATTCTGTTAAAACAGCAGATTTTAAGATGTCTTTCGATCCGACTTTGGTACGTGGAATGTCTTATTATACAGGACCGATTTTTGAAATCTCTATGGATGAGTTTGGCGGCAGCGTAGGCGGCGGTGGACGCTATGATGAGATGATCGGTAAATTTACAGGAAACAATACATCTGCCTGCGGATTTTCAATTGGATTCGAGAGAATCGTAATGCTTCTTCTTGAGAGAAATTATGAAATCCCGACAAAGAATGGTAAGAAAGCATATCTTATCGAGAAGAATATGCCGGCAGACAAGATGCTGACGATTCTGAAACAGGCTCAGGAAGAGCGTAATGCCGGAACACAGATCAATATTTCTATTATGAAGAAGAATAAGAAATTCCAGAAAGAACAGCTGAACAAGGAAGGCTACGAAGAATTCGTGGAATTCTATAAAGAAGAATTAAAGAGATAAAAAGCAACAGACGAAGGAGCAAAAGCAATGATTCAGTCCAGAACACATAACTGTAATGAACTTCGGATCGGCAATGTCGGTGAGAGAGTCACACTGGTCGGCTGGTTCGAGAACATGAGAAAAGTCAGCAAGAATCTCGGATTTGTCATTTTGCGTGATTTCTACGGAACCACTCAGCTGGTAGTAGAGACCGAAGAGATGATGAACGTGATGGATAGCATCAACAAGGAGTCCACCATCTCCGTGGAAGGTGTGGTAAGAGAGCGTTCCAGCAAGAATGCCAATCTGCCTACCGGAGAGATCGAAGTTGTGCCCGACAAGATCGAGATTTTAGGTAAGTGTATCTACAATGCACTTCCTTTTGAAATCAATCAGTCCAAGGATGCAGACGAGAATGCCCGTCTGAAATACCGTTATCTGGATCTGAGAAATCCGAACATGAAGAAGAATATCGTGATGAGAAGTCAGATCGTGGCAGAGCTGCGTCAGAGAATGTATGCTCTGAACTTCATGGAGATCACCACCCCTATTCTGACCTGTTCTTCCCCGGAAGGTGCGAGAGATTATCTGGTTCCTGCCAGAAATCATCCCGGCAAGTTTTACGCTTTGCCCCAGGCACCCCAGCAGTTCAAGCAGATCCTGATGGCTTCCGGTTTTGACCGTTATTTCCAGATCGCTCCCTGCTTCCGTGATGAGGATGCAAGAGCAGACCGTTCTCCGGGTGAGTTTTATCAGCTTGATATGGAGATGGCATTTGCTGATCAGGAAGACGTATTTGAGATTCTTGAGGATGTTCTTCCACCAATCTTTGCAAAGTATGGTATTTACCATGAGGCATCAAAGCCGCCGTTTAAGAGAATCCCATATCTTGAGGCAATGGACAAGTATGGTTCTGATAAGCCGGATCTTCGTATCAGCCTGATCGTTCAGGATGCTACAGAAGTGCTTGCAGAATGTGGCTTCGGTCCATTTGCAGGAAATAGGGTAAAGGCAGTCGTTGCTGAAAACTTCAAGGGTACCAGAAAGCAGATCGATAAGATGTGTGCTGATGTTGAGGTAGTAAGCGGTCAGAAGGCATATTGGTTCCGTTTAGATGACAAGGGCGAGCTGACTGGAGGAATCTCCAAGTTTGTTGTTGATCACAAGGATGCAGTTGTGAGCGCACTTGGCTTAAAGGCAGGTGATTTCGTTGCACTGTCTGCAGGCGACTTAAAGACTGCTCAGAAGACAGCAGGTGTCATTCGTAAGACAATCGGTGCTTCCTTCGAAGGCTATATGAAGAAGGATTGCTATGAGTTCTGCTGGGTTGTTGACTTCCCGATGTATGAGATCGGTGAG
>OKSX01001624.1_pt1 | contig 10815 bp, 9 predicted proteins | sample 1606391 | NCBI WGS metagenome assembly OKSX01 (sample SAMEA3879578, study PRJEB24766) | human gut metagenome | biome: human-associated habitat; feature: feces | place: USA | collected 1985/1987
ATTTTTATTTAAAAAACGAATTAAAAAGGGATTTTATTTAATCCCTTTTTTGCATATCATATATAATTTTTAAACCTTTGAATGTAAGATCTTTATGAGGAATATCCAAAGAAACCTGAATCGGATTGTAAGTGTAATCCAACAATCCGGCGAGGTTGGTTTTGATGTTCGTTTCGTTCATCCAGTCACCCTGTTTCTTTGCCATCCGTGCATGTCCGATAGGATAACCGTACTTGATTACATTTTCGCCTTCAGCAAAATTCTTCAATGCGAATTTATGTCCGGCAGGAATGTCTTCGTTCAATGTGATTTCAATGCCATCTACAGAAAGATGCTCTCCTGCCGGGAGGTTAACAATGGCAACGGCAACGTTGTCGGCAGGATTAATTCTTAAATACTTTGTTTCCATGTAATGTACTTGTAAAGTTGTACTTTGTTGTTATTTGCTATGGTAATAGTCTATTGTTTCTACTGTTAACAAGTCGATGGGCATATAGTTGATGCAGGTCACTTCTTTCTTGAAGATAAGGTGATCGCAAAGAGCTTTGATGCCATTGGCGCCTTGCAGTTCCGGTTGCTGGGCAATGAGGAAAGAGATACTTCCTTCTTTCAGGCAAGTGACATTCCGTTCCAGAAGGTCATAACCTATCAGATTGAAATCTTTCTTTCCGCGACTTTGCAGGTATTCGCCAACGATATATGCTTTAGAGTTGAATGTGATTCCGTTCTTCACTGTTGGATAGGTACGGAAGAATTCATCCAGCATCTCATTGTCTTCGTCGTTGCGTTCGGCATGCAAGTCGAGTTCCAGTATAGTACAAGACGGATGATGTTCTTTCATGTACTGCCTGAAACCGATTTCTCTGTTCTCTTGCTGGTTAGAACCGACAATTCCTTCATGTATTTTACGGAAAATGACGATTTCTTTTTCATCTCTGGCGAGCAGCATCAACATCCGTGCAGCAAAATATCCGCTCTGACGTGAGTTCTGGCCGAAGAAGGCGAGGGGAGGAACGTCTTTGATATTGGAGTCTATATATATATAAGGTATATCCAATGCCTGCAACTGATCGGTGAAACCTTTCGTATACTGCGGAGCGGTAGGAGCTACCATCACTCCGTCCGGCTGTAAAGCCAAAATGGCTTCGCTGGCATTCTCGAATGAATGATAATCGTACGGATCGTAATAGTTGATTTTCACCGAAGTATTGAAATCCGAATAGGTGGCAATAGCTTCGTGGATACCGGTTTCTACCGCTGTCCAGTATTCGCCTTCCAGATGCTCCGGCAGCAGACAGATAAACGTATACTTCTTATTGGAAGCCAAAGCGCTGGCATACATGTTGGGCTGGTAGTCAAGCTGTTTCAGAATTTCTTCTACGCGTTTCTTGCTGGCTTCCGACACTCCGCTACGTCCATGGATAACGCGGTCTACTGTTCCCACTGATACATCTGCCAGACGGGCGATGTCTTTGATCCTGATCCTTTCGGGCAATTTATTCATACGATAACCTTTATTTATATAGGTTTTTGTGCTCGCACACAATAATAATCTTAATATTTTCGATACAAATATATAACAATTTTTGTAATTACGAAAATTGTTGTATCTTTGTGCCCGCACACGAAAGGTATGTGATGTTAGTCTTTTTATAGATTAATAGTCGTATTATCAGTGTGTTAACCCCTAAAATAGGGCTGAAATGATAAATTGAAAGTTCATAATATTAATAACTTAGAAATTGAAACATAAGATTATGGGAAAGAAAGTCGTTACATTAGGCGAAATCATGCTTAGATTATCAACTCCGGGTAATACTCGTTTTGTTCAATCTGATTCTTTTGATGTAGTATATGGTGGTGGAGAAGCTAACGTTGCAGTAAGCTGTGCCAACTACGGACATGAGGCCTATTTCGTAACTAAATTGCCGAAACACGAAATTGGACAGTCTGCTGTTAACGCATTGCGTAAGTATGGTGTGAAGACAGACTTTATTGCTCGTGGTGGCGACCGTGTAGGTATCTACTACTTGGAAACTGGTGCTTCTATGCGTCCTAGCAAGGTTATTTATGACCGTGCTCACTCTGCTATTGCTGAAGCTGACGCTGCTGATTTCGATTTTGATGCAATCATGGAAGGTGCTGACTGGTTCCATTGGTCTGGCATCACTCCGGCTATCTCTGACAAGGCTGCCGAGTTGACTCGTCTGGCTTGTGAAGCTGCAAAACGTCACGGTGTAACTGTTTCTGTTGACTTGAACTTCCGTAAGAAACTGTGGACTAAAGAAAAAGCACAGTCTATCATGAAACCGTTGATGCAGTTTGTAGACGTATGTATCGGTAACGAAGAAGATGCAGAACTTTGTTTGGGCTTCAAGCCGGATGCTGACGTTGAGGCTGGTCACACAGATGCTGAAGGTTACAAAGGTATCTTCCAGCAGATGATGAAAGAATTCGGATTCAAATATGTAGTTTCTACTTTGCGCGAATCTTTCTCTGCTACTCACAACGGTTGGAAAGCGATGATCTACAACGGAGAAGAATTCTATACTTCAAAGCGTTATGATATCGATCCGATTATCGACCGTGTAGGTGGTGGTGACTCTTTCTCCGGCGGTATTATCCATGGTTTGATGACTAAACCTAATCAGGGTGCTGCTCTTGAATTCGCTGTTGCTGCATCTGCATTGAAACATACTATCAATGGTGACTTCAACCTTGTTTCTGTAGAAGAAGTAGAAGCATTGGCTGGTGGTGACGCAAGCGGTCGCGTACAGAGATAATTTGGAGAGTTGAAAAGTAAAGAAAATCAATTCATTTAAATAGTAAATAATAAGATGGCAAAATTCGATAAAATAGCCGTATTGAATAAGATCGGCTCTACAGGAATGGTTCCTGTATTCTATCACAAAGATGCAGAAGTTGCAAAGAAAGTAGTAAAGGCTTGTTATGACGGTGGTGTTCGTGCTTTCGAATTCACAAACCGTGGTGACTTTGCACAGGAAGTATTTACTGAAATCGTTAAATTCGCAGCAAAAGAATGCCCTGAAATGGCAATCGGTATCGGTTCTATCGTTGATCCGGCTACTGCTGCTATGTACCTGCAACTGGGTGCTAACTTCGTGGTAGGTCCGTTGTTCAACCCTGAAATTGCTAAGGTATGTAACCGTCGCTCGGTAGCTTATACTCCGGGATGTGGTTCTGTGTCAGAAGTTGGTTTTGCGCAGGAAGTAGGTTGCGATCTTTGCAAAGTATTCCCGGGTGATGTTTACGGAACTAACTTCGTGAAAGGTTTGATGGCTCCGATGCCATGGTCTAAGCTGATGGTAACAGGTGGAGTAGAACCTACTAAAGAAAACCTGACTGCATGGATTAAAGCCGGTGTATTCTGCGTAGGTATGGGCTCTAAACTGTTCCCGAAAGATAAGGTAGCAGCAGAAGACTGGGCTTATGTCACTGCAAAATGTGAAGAAGCTCTCGGCTATATTGCTGAAGCTCGTAAATAAGATTAGAGAGCGAAAGCTATCTACAATAAAAAGAGGTTGATGCGACAGTCTCTTTTAAAATATGCCTCGAGGGTTAGTTAGTTTAGTTAGTATATGAGGCATATTTTCATTTTGTTTAAAGGTGTTTAAAGGGGATAGGCCATCGGAATGAGTGACTCATTTCGGTGGCTTGTTTTTTATTTCCTTTTTATATGTTGTCGATGTTCGAATATATAAATGGGCAGGAATATTAACAAGAAGCAGAGAACACTGATGAGGAGCAGATAACGGTTGTAGAGATACTCTCCCTCCTGGGGAGGAGCACTTAACAGGCATCTTAAGCAATCGCAGTCCATATCCTGACTGTCGTGCTGGCAAAGCAAAAAGCAGAAAGTAATGAGAACGATACCTAATAACAGGCAGATGATTAGTAGATTTCTGCGATAATGTGTGTGTCTTTTGTCGGGTTTTGATAAAGAAGAAACCATGTTTTGTTCTGATAGTTATCAATGTAAAATGAAAGAAATAAAGGGCAGACAATGCCTGAATAGGATTGTCCTGCCCGATACTATTGATTATTGGTAGGAAATATACTTTTAATGGTTATTCCGGAACATAAATAATCTCACCGTTATCCAGTTCGTAGGCTATCCCTACTTTTCTTCCTCTTTTCCCTGAATCCTCCTCTTTCTGACCGGAAGGCTTGTAAGTGTTGATTTTCTTTCCTTCCTTGGAGATGATTTCCATATTTTCTTTACCAGGATTCTTCACGATGGTGAAATCTTCCTGTCCGAAAACTTCCGTCATATTCATGTGCATCACCATTGCTACCATCAATGCCACGGCAAATACCATCGCTACGTCGAACAAGTTTACTACTACACTTAGCGGGTCGGTATCCTCTTCTTTGAGGAATTTGCTGACTCTTCTATTTCTTTTCATTATTGGACTCTCCGGTTGTTTCGTTTAATACTCTTGATACATAATCGAGGTTGTTGACATCTTTGGCATACCAACGTTGTTTGAACTGCATGGATATCAGTCCCACAGCACTAATAACCAAACCTACAACAGTCGTTGCAAATACTACCTGCATATTATATGCCATTCCGGAGATATCTCCTGTAGAAAGTCCCACAAGTGCCGGACTCATGGAAATCAATGTTCCTATCAATCCGAGAACCGGACCTATCTTAGCCAGCATTTTAGAAAGAGACACATCTTTCTCTGCTTCATTCTCGAATTTTGTTATCAGGAAGTCAGAGTAATCTGCACTGGCCGGATGGTAGAGCAGATCGCGGAGATAACCCATATATAGTGAATTGTCTTTGTCGGGTAAAGTTGCTTTCAGATCGTCTATCCGTGCATCTTTAATGAGTTGGTCCAGTGCTTTGTCATTTTTACGTTTGGTCATGTACATGTTGTAGGTGCCTCCGATCAAAATAAGTGAACGAACGAACAGGCACAGCAAAATAATGATATCGGGTATAAGTAAACTGTTCGCTACCCAGAATAAAAGTTTAGAGATGAGTTCCATATAATATTTTATTGATTGATTTTACTTCTTTTTTTTAATTCTTTACGTTGTAATAAAGGCCATTTCAGCTTGTTCCAGGCAAATCCAATGAGAAACAGGACAACGAACAGACCGATGGACAAGATAATCGCTTTCCAGTTGAGTGCCTCCTCGGTGGCAGCATAGGTCGTTTTCCCATTGACAGTGGTCAGTAGTCCGAGGATACAGATGAATAAGCTGACAAGGAAATGAACTTCCAACCGGAGATCGTCTTCGGGTACAAGATACTTCATCAGCCGGCTTAATAATGGGATGGCGATAACCACTATCCCTGCAAGTGACCAGGCTGTCACTGAAAAGTCTACGCCAGGTAACCGGAAGATAGCTTCTGTGAGATAGTAGAATAATACGGGGAAGAGCAACAAGCTGGGATACCAGCGAAGTAATTCCGCCCACCATAAATTCTTCTTACCATAAAGTCCGCGCAGGAAAGCCACGCAATAGCCGAAGCAGAGTGCTGACTCAAGCGTTATGATAATAGCCATGTTTTGCAATGCTTCCGTGTTCTGCAGATAATCAGCAATCTGTGTCTTTGACTGGAGAATAGCATACTGCCAGGTGCCGGCTACAAAAAGACCGGCTATCAGGCTGTATATTACGGTTTGCCAAAGTTTCCAGAAACTGAGTTTGAAACTGCAGTTAATCACGATAAACAGCATTAATATGTGAATGATTAACTCCATATTACATTACTTTTTCCGTTTCTTTTTAAGTATTAGCAACATGACAACAAATGCTACCAGAACAATACCTGTGATAAGGCCTCCATTCAAAGAATTTTGCTCTTCCTGTGCCCCTTGTACGGCATCGCTCGATTGTTTCTTCAATACCATGCCTCCTTTGGTCGCTTCTCCGTCCAGGGTGGCTTGTTTCATTTGTTTCAGTTCCTTGTTGTAGTTGGCTGCGGTTTGCGCATCTACTTGAGAGGCGATGAACTGCTGTAATTTGGCATTGTCTCCGGTAAATCCGCTGCTCGAAGGACCGAATTGTCTGACAAGGTCTGTATGTAGTTTGGCAATATTGGAGAGTTGTTCCAGAGAAGCTTTCCAATATCCTTTGCGGGCAGTTTCCATCATAACGGCAGTCACTTCCTGTAAAGCTGCGGGATTCTGTTTTTCAAAGAAGTCTTTTACATTCAGTTTGTATTCGTCTTTGACATATACATCATATATATTATCCCAAAGTTCCTTGTCGATAGCGGCAGGTTTCATCACGTTCCAGCCATACGTATTGGTTACAGTCTGGGCAACTTCGCTTGCTGCAGAAGCACCGCCTTTCATTTTCTCTTTGATATAGGTAGGATTCAGAATCGTTGTACGGCTTTCTACACCGACTGCTTCTTTAAGTTCCTGCATTTTCATGTTGTTGCGGTTCCGGTAGTCGCTAAGATAAGCGTCCGGGTCTTTACCGGTAATATTGCGTACGGCAAGATTCATACCTCCCATGAATTCATATACGTGGTCGAGGCTCAATGCTCCCCAAGTGTTACTTTGGCGGGGCTGAACGACAACATCAGTACTGTTCAATGCTGCTTCAAAGGCAAATTTCTGAAAGACTTCCCAGTGTTTTTCGTCACCGTAGAAGGCTCCCATATTGTTGAGGTAAGTATCTGCAATTTCCGATTCACTTTCCCAGCGGTCGCCGGATTCCACCATTCCTTGAATTCCTGTACCATACATGCCATTAGCACCTCCGAATACTCGGAAAGAAGCCATTTCGCGGGCATCTTTCGGACTGACACCTTTTTCGGTCAACACTCTTTCAGCTTCTACCACACTGGCGGCTACCTGATTTTCAAACTTGTCGTCTTTCGCTGCCGCAGCCATTTCTACTGCACGGTTAATCAGGAAGAGGCGGGAAGCGGCGATATCACGGAGTTGTCCGGAAGTCTGAACTACTACGTCGATACGTGGACGTCCCAGTTCGGCTGAAGGAATCAGTTTTAGATCACTGACACGACCGAATGCGTCACGAACAGGTTCTACTCCCAGCATATACAGTACTTGAGCAATAGTAGCCCCACCGGTTTCTATAAATTCGGAAGACCAGAGAGTATAACTCACTTTACGTGGGATTGAATCATTGTGACGTTGCTTGTAAGTATCAATCGTTTGTTTGGCTAAAGCGATACCTTTTTCCCAAGCGGATTCTGTAGGAGTTGCTTCGGCATTGATAGCATACATATTACGTCCGGTTGGTAAAGCATTCGGATTAGCAATCGGATCACCTCCGGGAGTAGGAGCGGTGTATCCACCTTTCAATGCATTCATCAGACTGCTTAACTCTTCTTCGGGACTTTTCAGAAGTGCGTTCTTGTAGTTGCCTACATTCTTGATTGTACGCTCTACTTCAGCGATGGCAAGTGCCAGTTCGATTTCTTCTTTACTGTATTCTTTCGGAGCTTTTCCCATAGCGGCCATCATGGCAGCCATACCTTGAGGCTTTTCTTGCTTTCCACTGTTTCCCTGTTTGTCAGAAGATCCGGCAGCTTTTTCTTTATTAGCTTTCATTCCGGCTTCCATTTTCTTCAATGCTTCCGGACTTGCTCCCATAGACTTAGCCATTTCCATTGCTTTTTCAGGATCCATGTTGGCGCCCATTTTCTTCATGGCCTCTTTCATGCTTTCGGGCATTTGACCATGAGGAGAACCCTCTTTGGAGACAGATGCCGGATGTCCTTTACCTGCTTTCTTTTCGTCGGATTGTTCACTCTTTGCCGATGCAGCCATCATCATTGCCATCATACCTTTCGGAGCATTGCGGTCTGCCTCTATTTGACGAGCCTTGGCTAGTTCCTGTGCGGTGATACCGGCTGTACGACAAATCAGTTCATCTGTGGCCAGTGCAGGATTAGCGAGCAACTTTTCTACCAGATGGCGAGCAGGAGTCAAGTACTGTTGTGTAAAGAGGCTGCGGTGCTTGCTAACGGCATCTGTCGCTTTACCACGTTGCTTGTCAAGAGCCAGCAGACTGTATGCGATAGGTTCTGTAGCCATTGCATAGACGGAAGAAGTGATCCGTTCCGCTTCATAAGGAACTCCCATTGTGTAGAGTTGTCCGGTGATTTTCTCGGTAGCCAGTTCTTCTGCGAAGTTTTCTACACGGGCGATTTCATCTTCCGTATATGGTTTGTTGGCAATGCTGTCCAAACCTAAATCACGGTGAATTCCCATTTTCACAGTCAGCGTTTTGACAGCTAATGATTCCTGATCTTTATTCTCTTTGTGAGAGTTATTGTAAATCTTGATTTTTTCCATCAGCTCCCGATAAATACCACGCACACTGCTTTCAAGGAAAAGAGGAGTGAGGTACGACTGTATGGTGGCATACGAACGGCGTTTAGCCATCATTCCTTCACCAACATTACCAATAGAGTAGATATAGAAGTGCGGAACTGCTCCAACCAGGCGATCCGGCCAGTCGTTGCTGCACAATGCCACTTGTTTTCTGGGAGTAAATTCAAGACTTCCATGTGTACCGAAATGGATCAGTGCGTCAGCCTTGAAACCATGTTGCATCCATAGATAGGAAGCAATATAGGTATGAGGAGGTGCCATATTAGTGCCATGAATCACTTGGAAGGAGTTGTCACCACTTCCGGCTGCATTTTGTGGCATTAAGACTACATTCCCGAATTGCAGACGGGCAATACCCAATTTACCGTCGTTAGTCGCCATATAGTTGCCGGGGAATTCGCCGAAAGCATCCACCACTTCCTGATATTTTTCAGGGCGGAGTGACTCTTTCACCCAACTTTCATATTGATCTTTGGTGATAAGTTCGGGATGTCCTTTTTGCATAAAGTCATTAAAGGCTCCCTCTGCGTAAGAGTTGAACACAGCGCCTTGAGCCTGTATCATTTTACCCAGTTCTTCAGCATTTGCAGGCAGACCGGATATGTTGTATCCTTCCTGTTTCATGCGGACCAGAAGATTGTATAGGGAAGGAACCACCTCCATACCGGCAGCGGTCAATGCATTTTGCCCCGGACCTTTATAATAGTAGATAGCTACCTTCTTCTCGCTGTTCGGCTTAGTATTCAGATTCAAATAATTATTGATTGTGGATACGAAAGTCTTCAAGCGTTCAGGTACTGCATACGAATGGCGCAATCCTTCTTCATCCTCATATTGTGCAAAGAGAGCGAAAGGACGGATGGCACCGTCAATTTCTGGAGTCACGATACTTTGTGACATAAATCCTCCTGCCATTCCCATCGGATCTTTCTCCCATTCGTCTACCAGGCTGTTGATGGTGAGCGGAGCAAACAAGAGGATATTCTTAGCTTTCAGATAATCCACCATTTTGTCTCCCATGCGTCCGTGTGCCATGTTGATGATTGCGTTTGGCTGCACTTCGTCAATAAATGACATGAATTTCGTCATTGACTGAACCGGATAAACATTGTAACCTTCTTTTTCAAGAGCCTCAATAAGTCCGGTGGCATCAGCCATTTGTCCGGTTATCATGATTTTACGTGCTCCTTCTTTATAAAGACGGTTGTCCTTCATGAATTTCTCATAATCTGCCACGGTGAGGAACTCCAGTTCATCATCCGGGTTGGTGAGTCCGGCGTGATAGAGCATGTCGCTGGGTCTTTCTGCCGGGTCTTCCACTTCCGGTATGGAAGAGATTTTACCGTCAATAGCTTTACGGATATAATTCAGCATATTCCGGTAGTTGGTCTTTCCTCCATTAGTCAGATAACCTCGTATCAGATTCTGTTGTACGCTGTCCAGATTACAAATGTTGTTGGCCGGGTTGGTAGCCATGGAAGTATATACAGGAATACCTTTGTCGGCAGCCTGTTGTATCTGTTGACGTTGTTCCTCGACGATACGCAGACCCATTCCGTTGATGAATACCATGTCGTAACCGGTCAGACGGTCGAGGTTGTCGAGCGATACTTCACTGAGTTTGATGGATGAATTGTCGTTGGCTTTCGATATACTTCCCTGCTGTATGGTCTGGAAGTTGATGAAAGCAATCTTTGTAGGACTGAACCAGGTATTCCATACGGACATCCCTATCAGAGCTGCAGCAACGATGCATACACCTAAGATGATTTTACTTTTCTTTTTCATTTCTCTTATTTTTAGCTTTGTATGTAGTTTTATTGTTGTTTATTTTTTGAAGAACCGATCTATATCCAACGAAAGACCTAGTGTCAGATTAGCTCCTGTCGTAGTGGGTGAATTGAAATAATAATAATCCGGTACATAGTTAAACAAGTTATTAATAGCCAGATTCATATTCACACCTTTGAATACTCCCACCGAGAAGGTTAAATCCCAAATCATATATCCCGGGTACGTAACAGCAGTGCTTCCGGCAGCAGGGTTGTTGAAGCTATCGTTGTATACGTTTGTTTTTACTTCTGACAAGATGCGTCCGTTGAGTGAATAATTGAAATCTACTTTATCTAGGTTTTCGCCCCAGTCTACTCTTACAGTTGCCGTATGCGGGCGCGTATCTGTGAATTTTTTCTGCCCGTCACGCATAAATTCATGGATGTAAGTGTATGACATACGAAATCCTAATCCACAGGGGTATTTGGCAGAGATGTTAGCGTCCACTCCTGCAATGCCCACTTTGTCGGTATTGGTATATATTTGTCCTTTGGGATCATCGCTGTAAACTGTGTTAATACGGTTGTGTACCAGATTATAATATCCTGTTACAGAAAAATTGTAACGGTTTTTTGTGTACTCGGCAGACAGGGAGAAGTTGTGGCTTGTTTCTGATTTAAGATCA
>OKSX01001635.1_pt1 | contig 10733 bp, 10 predicted proteins | sample 1606391 | NCBI WGS metagenome assembly OKSX01 (sample SAMEA3879578, study PRJEB24766) | human gut metagenome | biome: human-associated habitat; feature: feces | place: USA | collected 1985/1987
TGCCGGTCATGCCGGAGAGCTTGCCATAGAGGCGGAAGTAGTTCTGGAATGTGATTGTAGCAAGAGTCTTGCTTTCGCTCTGAACCTTTACGCCCTCTTTAGCCTCAATAGCCTGATGAAGACCTTCGTTAAAACGACGGCCGTACATAAGACGACCTGTAAATTCGTCAACGATGATAACTTCGCCGTCCTTGACAACATAGTCAACATCAAGCTTCATAACGCCGTTAGCCTTGATAGCCTGATTTACATGGTGCTGAATTGTAAGGTTATCGGGATCGGTAAGGTTTTCAATACCGAAAAATTCTTCGGCTTTCTTAACACCGCTCTGTGTGAGGGTTGCTGTTTTCTGCTTTTCATCAACAACATAATCAATGTCGTTTTCCTTGTAATATTCCTCCATATCCTCTTTTGCGTCAAGTTCTGCAAAACGCTGAACTTTAAGAGTTTTTGCAAAAGCGTCAGCCTTTGCATAAAGGTCTGTTGACTTGTCGCCCTTACCCGAAATAATAAGAGGAGTTCTCGCCTCATCAATGAGAATTGAGTCAACCTCATCGACAATTGCAAATGCGTGCGGGCGCTGAACCTTGTTTTCCTTGTAAACTACCATGTTGTCACGGAGGTAGTCAAAACCGAGTTCGTTGTTTGTTCCGTATGTAATGTCTGCGGCATAAGCCTTTTTTCTGCCCTCGTTATCGAGATCGTGGCAGATAAGACCGACCGAAAGACCGAGGTATCTGTAAAGCTTGCCCATCCACTCTGAGTCACGGCGGGCAAGGTAATCGTTGACTGTTACAATGTGAACACCTTCGCCTGTAAGAGCGTTGAGGTATGCAGGGAGGGTAGCAACCAAGGTTTTACCTTCACCGGTTTTCATCTCGGCGATTCTGCCCTGGTGAAGAACGATACCGCCGATAATCTGAACGGGGAAGTGCTTCATACCAAGCACTCTCCAGCCTGCCTCACGACAGGTTGCAAATGCTTCGGGGAGAATATCGTCTGTTGTTTCGCCGTTGGCAAGTCTTTCTTTAAGAATTGTTGTCTGGTTCTTGAGTTCACTTTCGCTCATAGCCGCATATTTATCTTCGAGTGCAAGCACCTTGTCACAGATTGGTTGCACACGCTTAACTTCACGCTTGCTGTAGTTGCCGAACATAGCCTTTAAAAAATTCATCAGGGTTCTTCCTTTCAATGTACCGAAAAAATCGGTCAAACTGTATTTTCAATAATATAATTTTAATTTACTGCACCGCAGACGCTCCAAGGCTTTTTGCAGCCTGAATCATTGCGGCCTCAACCACGGGACCGGCATATTGAAAACCGAAACCCGAATCCTGTACAACACAGGCAAAGGCAAGAGGGCAGTCCTCATCTTTTGAGTAGCCGACCATCCAGCCGTTAGGGTTCTTATCATCGCCGACTTCACCCGTACCTGTTTTGGCACAGACTGTAAGTCCTCCGAAAAGGTTGTCGCCGTAGTAATCCGAAACGGTGTATCTCATAACATCATCAAGCTTTGCCGCCGTATCGGATGAAAAAAGCTCCTGTCCGCTGCTCTTGTAGTTTATGCCGAGTGCGGAGAGTATGGACTCATCTTTGATAAGGGTAGGGTTTGTAGCCTTGCCGCCGTTTGCGATTGCGCCGCAGATAATTGCCATCTGCATCGGGTTTACCTTGTCATTATACTGACCTACACCCGACCAGCCAAGCTGGTTTTCATTGGCATCGCTGACATCATATGAACCTTTTGCGGTTTTAATTCCGTCAACATCAAAGGAGCTGTTAATGCCGATTTTCTCGGCAGTTTTTGTCATTGTGTCACTTCCGAGTTCAACGGCAAGCTTTGCAAAAACAATATTGCAGGAATGTGCCATTGCCTCTTTATATGTCAGCGTTCCGTGAGTTTCCGTACAGGTAACTTCACTTCCGCCTACGTTCTCACTTCCGTTACAAACCCAAGTGCGGTCATAAAGGTCGGGAATATTCTCGATTGCCGCCGCAGATGTAACGATTTTGAAGATTGAACCCGGAGTAAAGGTTGACGAAAGCACATTATCAAGGTAAACGCCCTCGTATTCGCTTTCGTTGTCCTCGGTAATTTCGGGAGGAGCCTGCGGATCGTAAGCCATGGTGCTTATGGAACAGATAACCTCGCCTGTTTTGTAGTTATATATTACACAGGCACCTTTTTTGTTATAAGCTGCAAGAACATCATAAGCCGCCGCACAGGTTGCGGAATCGACTGTCAGCTTTATATCGTGAGAGGCACGCAATGATTCCGGCATATTAAGTCCGAAAACAAGGTTATAGCCTATCAGCTGAGAACGATACATACTTTGAACAGCCGTTGAAATGTTAAGGCTGTCATCACCGACAACATGAAGCAGAGATTTTCTTACGCTCTCGCTTTCGTTATAAACTCTTTTACCGTCAACCGTCTGTGCAAGAGCCGTGCCGTTGCGGTCATAGATCGCTCCTGCCTGTGCAAGGCCGCCGTCACCTGCTATATGCGCATTATATGCCTGATCAACCCAATCGTCTGCCCCTGTTACAAGCTCAAAGGCAAGATAGCCGAGTCCGCCGATAAACGCAAGCGCAACTATATATATAAGTGTACTTCTGCGAAGTATTTTTTTCAAACCTTACACCACCCTGTGTATCAAGTGAACAATCGAAAAATTAAAGAAAATGTGGCTTTGCTTGCAAAGCACTATGAATACGGTCGGGAGATAGAACCTTTTATTTTGCTGTTTTTCCTCTCGACAACAATTTTCCATTTTCAATTTTTCATTTTCAATTTACTAAACTTATCTTTTTACCGAATAAGTTCTCTCGTCTGCGGCTTTGATGAATGCAACAAGTCCCCAACAAGACATAATACTTGAACCGCCGGCAGACACAAACGGAAATGTTACGCCTGTGAGCGGAAGGACATCGGTTGCACCGAAAACATTGAGGGAAAGCTGAACGACAAAAAGTCCTGCCGCACAGCACGCTGAAATTGAATAAAAGGTACTTCTGCTTCGGGTTGTAATTGCCCTTGCATAAATAAACATTGCACCTACTGCCACGGCAAGTGTGAACGCAACGATAACTCCCATTTCTTCCGAAACAAGTCCGAAAACAAGGTCACTTTCGGATGCGGCAACCTGCTTTAAAAAACCGTTGCCGATACCTACGCCGAAAAGTCCGCCGCTTGCCATATATGTGAGAACTCTTGCCTGCTGATAACCGAGGTTGTCCTGAGTATGTTCCCACACATGACGCCAGCCCGAAAAGCGGTCGGCAACATACGGTTTAAACTTGAGGACAAAGGTTACGCCGAAAATTGCGGCGGCAACAGCAAGAATAATCGTCTTAAAATCGCCCGAGCGCATAAACGCTGTGAGCAAAAATGTTACAAAGAAGATGAGCGCAGTACCGAAGTCACCCATAAGAGCCAAAAGTCCGACGCATACTGCCGAGAAGATAATGTACTCAAGCAGGTTCTTCTTTGTCATCAACACATCAAGCGAACTTGCGCCGATAAAGATGAAAATAATCTTTGCAAGCTCTGACGGCTGAAATGAAAACGAGCCGATATAAATCCAGTTGGCGGCGCCGTTTGTAATCTTACCGAATACAATTGTTACACCCAAAAGACCGACCGCACAAATCATTGCCGGAAGTCTGAGCTTATTTACCTTATCGGGATCTTCAATCAGCTTGATGATTACGCAGAAGAAAATCATACCTATTGCGGCGGCAACAAGCTGAACATAAGCCGAGCGTTCCGACTGTCTGATAAGCATCATTACGCCTATGCCCGTCAAAAACAGGGCGAGCGATTCAAGCTCGAAATTTACTCTGCGGATTACAAAATAGGAGATAAAGAAGAATCCCCATTCAACAGCCGCAAGAGCGCCGAACAGCACGAGCGGAGCCATTGTATTTGTGCCGTCATTCCAGAACATTGCCTGAACGCACATAAAAAAGTGAAAAAATGTAATAAGAAGCATAAGCTTCCACGATTTCATTGCAGGCTTATCGCTGACCTTTGAGAAAAACCAGCTCGACTGCAACGGCTGTTGGAACTCCTCGCCTCTTTTTACTATAAGGCTTGTACCGCCTATTGTTATTGTATCGTCAATTAGCACCTTTGCTCTGCCTCTTGTTCTTTTGCCGTTGAGCATTGTGCCGCTCTTTGAGTCGGTATCGCTTACATACCAACCGTCTTTACGGCGAAGGAGTACACAATGATTTCTTGAAACCGTCGGGTCATCAACGGTTACATCACTGCTTTTACTTCTGCCGATTGAATTTTCCCAAAAAAGCACGGGGAGTATCTCGCCCGTTGCAGGGTTCAAAAGTGAAATCAAAGGAGTTTCGGGACGGCGGCGACGGCGCATTGCGGCAAAGCACTGGTACACAATTATTATTGCATAAACAGGCATAAGAAAACGCAGTGCAACTACACCCATATCGAAAATTATCGAAAGATCCGGCACTTTTTTCAACTCCTTCACAAATCATCTATCCTAAAAATAAGCATACTTAAAGTTATACAGTTTAAATAATAATCCAATTTCCTCCAAAAGTCAATAGCCGTGTGTCACGGCAGCCAATTCGTGAAGACAGTTTGTACAATAAAAAGACTTATGACGCCCGAGCGTTACTATCTAATTATAAGTGCAGTAACTTTGTAGCCGAGTGCCTCGACAGCCAATTCGTAAAGACAGTTTGTGCAATGCCAAAACATATTACGCCCGAGCGTAGCATTGTAATTGTTCATGCAATTTCAATGTAACGGCGAACCGTGTTCGCTCGTCTGAAATAAGTAGCAAAACCAAAAACAATATTACTCAATAAAGTATTTTTATCAAAATTTGCTTAAAATATCGGCAAAGTTTTATTATTTTAATTTTGAATAACACCTTGATTTTTTTAATTTTATAGCATATAATAACTGTGATAGATGTTTGATTACTCATCTTATCGTTGAGTGTTTCGCCACTTGTTTAAAGAGCGAGTGTTTTTGTCGTTGAGCGTTTCGCCGCTTGTAAAAGTGCGAGTGTAAAAGTAATCAAAAAGCGGGTACTCTTTGCCCGCTTTTATTTTTAATGAGGTAGAATATGAAAATCGCATTTTACAATGTAGACTTGGAATACATTGATTATCTTAAACAATACGAAACTTCAGTCCGTGGATTTACAAGAGTACCTAATGTTAATTATAGAAGCGGTAACAACAAGTTTTTCTATGGGACGGTTCTCAATATTAACAGAATTGACTACTTTGTACCTATATCATCAAAACAACACAATAGACAGGACGATATACAAATCAAACCAAAAAACGATAAATACTGTAATGAGTATGCAACATTAAGATTTGCCTATATGTTACCTATTCCACATAAGTGCATCAATATGTTGAATATCAACGGAATTACCAACAACACACGAAGAGAAAGAATCAGAAAAGAACTTGCTTTTTGTAACAAATATAGAGATAAAATTAAAAAGCAAGCACAAAACACCTACTACCGTATCACAAACAAAGTAAACGATAGACTTGTTCATAACAGCTGTGACTTTAAATTACTTGAACAAGCATACATAGATTTTTGTAATAAACATAATATTCCTATTGACAAAAATAAAGTCAATTAACGCAAAAGACCTCACGAAATTCGTGAGGTCTTTTATCATGATATATCTATGAGGATTAATGAAGACTTTTCATTTTATCGGCTTTATCACGGCATATATGCGACCATTTGCAGTCGCCGCACACCTGCGAAAGCCTGTCTTTTAAAATTATATTTTCTCTTGCAATTCTCGAAAGCTCTTTCCAATCGGCAGTATCGCCGATTTTCATTCCGAGTAAATCAAGACATCTTTTGTCATAGCATGACGCCTTGCCAGTAACATCGCAGCTGCCGTTGTCACGGTTCGGACACGATGAACAAATTTCGTCACAACCGCCCGTAAGTGTAAGGTTTGCGTTGTTATTTTCAAGAACCGACACTATTTTTGCCATTCCGCAGACAAATTCATCGCTGTAACCCTTGCCTTCAAAAAACTGCACACAAAGGCTGTGATGCGGTCTGAACTTAAAGCTTAACGATTTTGTCAAGACGATTCACCAAAACTGTTGCAACAACAATCTTTGCAGCGTCCGCAAGAAGGAACGGAACAACGCAGGTGAGAAGTGCGGCAACAAAGTCTGTGTGCATTGCAATCATAAACCAGATTGTACCGAAAAGGTAGCATACTGCAAGGCCTGCAACCATTGAAACCGCAAGCACCCAAAGCTTTCTGCCGAGAAAATCAGTCATAAGTCCAACGATAAGTGCCGTAAAGAGGAAACCAATGATATAACCGCCTGTCGGACCGCCGAGAACGCCGATTCCGCCTGAGAATCCTGCAAACACGGGAACACCGATTGCACCGAGGAGAACATAAACCGCAACGCTGATGAGTCCTCTTTTCCAACCGAGCATAGCCGCAGCCATAAAGATGCCGAGAGTCTGAAGTGTGAACGGAACTGTCATCGGAATCTGAATCTGTGCGCACACTGTGATGATTGCGACGAACATCGCCATATACACAAGGCTTAATACATTACTTTTTGATTTACTGTTTGTTTTTGCTTCTGTCATAAAATTACCTCTCCTTTGCAAAACCGCTTCTTTTGTTTTGCAGATTGTCAACCAAATCATTTTATCGGTTGACAATTATTATAGTACCGATTATCGCATTTGTCAACCCGATTTATGTTTTAAAGTGACAATTACAATCCGTTTTGATGTAACAATTGACTTTACAACCGTCTTATAATACAACTGAGTTAACCAAACAGAACATAAAAACAGGGACAGCAAAATGCTGTCCCTGAAATTTTTGTAAAGATTAAGTTTGCGTGCTTACAATTAAGCCTTGTTAACCGAACCGAAGAGTTCCATCTTTTCCTTAACAGTAGCCTTGATAGCTTCTGCGCCGGGAGCCAGAAGCTTACGAGGGTCAAATCCCTTGCCTTCCAGATCCTTACCAGCCTCGATGTACTTACGGGTAGCATCAGCAAATGCCAGCTGGCACTCGGTGTTAACGTTGATCTTGGATACGCCAAGGTCAATTGCTTTCTTGATCTGATCTGCAGGGATTCCGGTACCACCGTGCAGAACCAGAGGAAGCTCACCGGTCAGCTCCTGTACAGCTGCCAGAGTCTCAAAGCTCAGTCCCTGCCAGTTAGCCGGGTATACACCGTGGATATTGCCGATACCTGCTGCAAGCATATCTACACCGAGGTCTGCAATCATCTTGCACTCGTTTGGATCAGCGCATTCGCCCATACCTATAACGCCGTCTTCTTCACCGCCGATAGAGCCCACCTCAGCCTCAAGAGAGATACCAAGTATATCGCAAGTGTTTACGAGAGCTGTTGTCTTTTCGATGTTCTCAGCGATAGGATAGTGAGAACCGTCAAACATTATAGAAGAGAAACCTGCGTTGATGCAAGCCTTAGCACCTTCGAAAGTACCGTGGTCAAGGTGGAGAGCTACGGGTACTGTGATGTTCAGTTCTTCGATCATGCCCTTTACCATGCCTACAACGGTCTTATAACCGCACATATACTTGCCTGCGCCCTCAGAAACACCTAAGATAACAGGTGAGTTGCACTCCTGTGCTGTAAGAAGGATAGCCTTTGTCCATTCAAGGTTGTTTATGTTGAACTGGCCTACGGCGTACTTGCCCTCAAGAGCCTTGTTCAGCATTTCTTTTGCAGAAACTAACATTTATTTTCTCCTTTGATTCTTATTCCGGCGGAAACCGCCTTTGAATTTATTATACTACATTTAACCTGTAAATGCAAGTATTAATTGACAAAAAAAGAGCCGCTTCTCAGCGGCTCGGTATGTATTACTTCTTGAAATCCTTAACCAGCTCGGCAAGGCACTCTGAACAGATGTTCTTGCCCTTGAACTGCTGGATGTCGCTTGCGTTGTTGCAGAATGAGCAAGCAGGCATATACTTCTTAAGAATAATCTGGTCGTCCTCAACATAGATTTCAAGTGAATCCTTGATGCCGATGTCGAGTGTTCTTCTCAGCTCTATCGGAATAACAATTCTTCCGAGCTCGTCAACTTTTCTTACAATTCCTGTAGATTTCATGATTCTTTCTCCTTGTTGTTTTTACTTGATCTTTCCTTTTCGGGCAGGAAAACCGTCATTTCTTCCTGCTTCGATTATATTTTACCAAATCTTTTTACAATTGTCAAATGTGGATTTTATATAGCTGTAATTCACTTCCATTCATAGCAGGAAAAGAAATTGAACGTTATTCAAATTGCTAAATCGTTACAAATCCCTTTATTATCGTATTTGTAAATAGTTTCAAATTTTCTGTCCGGAAAAAGCAAAATGTATTATTCTAATTGAAATGATAAAATTATTGTAAAATTCAGCACAATGCACATATAACGATGTTTTTTTACACATTTTGTAGTGCAATATTCGACTTTTCACTTTAAAAGGAGTTATCATGAGCTATGTAATTTTTGTAATTATATCCCTGTCTTTTGTTTTTTCGGCTTGTAACGTAACGATGAACGATTTATCTGTTGCGGCGCTCACCTCCTGCAAGGATGCCGTGACGCTGTGTATTTCGTTATGTGGTACAATCTGTCTGTGGAGCGGTATTATGAATGTCGCAGGTAAATCCGGCATCGTTTCGGGGCTTTCGGGATTGCTTTCGAAACCGCTGTCACTTCTCTTCCCTGATATAAGCAGGAAAGGCAGTGCGATGCAATATATAATACTAAATTTCATTTCAAATCTGCTTGGACTCGGAAATGCCTCTACTCCGCTCGGTATAAAGGCGATGCAGGAGCTTAAAGAGGAGCAGAAAGCAAAAAAGAACGCTACAAGGAGTATGATTATGCTTGTTGTGCTGAATACGGCAAGCGTTCAGCTTTTCCCTTCTACCGTTATTGCACTCCGTGCATCCTATGCAAGCGAATCCCCTGCCGATATACTGCCGTGCGTATGGGTCGTATCGGTCTTATCGCTGACACTGTCCGTGCTGTCGGTGTTTGTTTTTGAAAAAATCAGCAATAAAAGAAGGAAGAATGTGAAATGAGCGGTTACAGCGATTATATAGTACCGCTGATAATCCTTGCGGTGATTGTTGCCGGTATAATAAAGAAAACGGATATATTCGATGCGTTTGTCGAGGGAGCCGCAGAGGGTCTTAAAACAACATCGGCAATTCTCCCCTCGCTCATTTGCCTTATGACCTGCATAGGAATGTTCAGAGCATCGGGCGCAATGGAACTGCTTGTACAGCTTGTAAGCCCGATAACGTCATTTTTCGGCTTTCCTGACGAATGTACGCCGCTTATATTTATCCGTCCGCTTTCCGGGAGCGGTGCGTTATCTGTTTATGACGGCATAATTTCCGAAAACAGCCCGGACAGTTTTATCGGCAGAATAGCTTCCACTATGATGGGGTCAACGGAAACCACCTTCTACACTGTCGCTGTATATTTTTCGGCGGCGAAGGTTAAGAAAACACGTTACGCCATACCTGCGGCGCTGATAGGAGATATGGCAGGATGGATACTTTCCTCCATAGCCGTAAGGCTTATAATGAAATAAAAAAGCACGGAGAAAAGCCTCCGTGCTTCAGTCTGTATATCAGTCTTTTACAATATCACACACATCCGCTCTTGTGACCTTTATAAGATCGTCGGGAGCAAGGATAATCTGTGTGCCGAGCTTTCCTCCGCTGACTATAATCTTGTCAAAGTCCTTTATAGTGCTGTGATAAACTGTCTTGTACTGCTTCTTCATACCTATGGGGGTACATCCGCCTCGGATATATCCCGTAACTGCGTTAATATCCTTGACGTGTACCATTTCTATTGATTTCTCGCCTACCGCCTTTGCCGCTTTCTTCATATCAAGCTCAAGTGCTATCGGAATTGCAAATACATAATAATTCTTGGATTTTCCTTCCGTAACAAGCGTCTTGAATGTGCTTTCGTAAGGCTGTCCGAGCATATCCGCTATATGTACGCCGTCGATGAATTCATCACACTCGTATGTGTTGACCTCGTAATTTATTTTATTCTTGTCAAGTATACGCATTACGTTGGTTTTGTTCTCTTTTTCCTTTGCCATATCAATTCTCCTTTACATCTGAGAGAATTTTAACGCATTTCACATAAAAAGTCAAGCGTTCAGTCAAGCAATGCACTTATAGCCGGAAAAGGCTGTACGCTGCGTTTCAATATGCCGTGTATATAGGCAATGCAGATGCCGTAATTTGTTATCGGAACGCCTGCGTCTTTCGCACAGGCTATGCGGTACTTCATTTCACGTTCGGAAAGAGTGCATCCGCCGCAGTGTACTATCAGCTTATAACGGCTTAAATCTTCGGGGAAAGTGCCTCCCGATGAAAATTCGAATTCAAGCTGTTTGCCGGTGTATTTGTTTATCCATGCAGGGAGCTTTATCGTGCCGATGTCGCCGCATTGCCTGTGGTGAGTGCATCCCTCCGAGATAAGTATCCTGTCGCCGTCACCAAGCTTGTCAAGCGCTGTAACGCCGTGTACGTTCGTTTCAAGGTCGCCCTTATAACGTGCCATAAGTATCGAGAATGATGTAAGCATCACATCGTCCGGGACTTCCTGCGAAACTCTTGAAAATACCTGACTGTCAGTGATAACGATTTTCGGCTTTTCCGATAAT
>OKSX01001637.1_pt1 | contig 10723 bp, 6 predicted proteins | sample 1606391 | NCBI WGS metagenome assembly OKSX01 (sample SAMEA3879578, study PRJEB24766) | human gut metagenome | biome: human-associated habitat; feature: feces | place: USA | collected 1985/1987
AGCAATAAGGAAAAAAATATAAATTTATTCATATGAATATTCTTTTATGTATTCAACTTTTTAAAATTGAGCTTTAACTCCAATACTATACATGCGATAAGTAGGAAAATCTGCATAAGATCCTTCTGGCCCAAAATCATCAGACTTCATGTGATCTATTGTAAACAGATTTTGACCACTCAGAACAATTTTCAAATCTTTGGCATGAAGAACTTTCTTAAATCGTTCAGGGAGTGAATAGGAAACCTCTAAATTCTTTAATCTCAAATAAGAACGATCATAGAGGAAAAAGTCACTAGCCTGATGATTGGTTGAAGTCGTTGTGGATAATGCTGGATATAATATTTCCTCATCGTTATTCCAACGATCTTGAGTCCAAGCCTTTAAATGATTTGAGCCAAAGACTCCTTCATAGCTGGTTTCATAAACGCCTATTCCATTCATTATAGAAGAATATTTTCCAACTCCTTGAAAGAGAAAGGACAATTCAAAATTCTTATACTGAAAACCACCAGAAATACCATAATAATAACGAGGTAAGTCTCCATTTCCAATCGGAGCTTGATCCCGTTCATCAATTATTCCATCACCAGTCAAGTCCTTATATTTTAGATCTCCTAACCGAGGAGTACCAAAATCATAAGTCAATCCACTGTTATCTATTTCACTTTGGAAATTGAACATGCCATTACCGTTACTATAATCAACTAAATAACCAAAAGCTTGTCCATAAGGAAATCCTTCCGTACGATAGGGATAAGCATAATCATTTCCCTTCGGGGTCTCACCACAATAAATAACCTTATTTTCGTTATAACTTACAAAGCCACCTAAATATACTGACCAATCTTTATTTAAACGCTTAACATAATTCAACTCAACTTCATATCCTTTATTCTCATATTTTGCTATATTAGTATTTGGAAACACACTCAACGAAATACCTTGATAAGAAGGAACATTCACTGTAGAGTTTGTAACTCCATTAATCGTCTTATCTTTAAATAAATCAATAGAAATACTCAGTTGATTGAAAAGTCCAAAATCCAAACCTAAATTAGCTTTCCTTACTTTTTCTGCTACCAAATTTGGATTACCAAATGAGGATTCCTGTGTCAGATATTGTAAATAAGATATTGAACCACCACCAGCAAAAGATACCCGATCATCATATGCATATCTATCTAATCCTAAATTATCATTTCCAGTCAAAGCATAAGAAAAACGAGGTTTTAATAAAGTTAACCACGGAGCTTTTTCTTTCATAAACGCTTCATTAGATATGATATAAGCCACAGAAACGCCTGGTGTTGTCAAATAACGACACCCACGAGCAAACTGATCCGATCCAGAATATCCTACATCGAATCGTACGGCATAACGGTTATCATAGTCATATTGAACTTCTAAACCTGAAGAAAAACGATTATAATCATAACTTGCCTCATTCTTAGTAAATCCTTGTAAAATAGAAAAAGCAGTTGCCTTTACATGATGTTTACCAAAGTCCCTAATATAATCTATACTACCATGATATGACATATAACTATACAAATCAACAATCTTAGAATAAGCCAATTCTGTATTTTCAGTCGTTCCTTGTTGAACAAACGACAACTCATCCCAATTCTCAGATCTTCTATAACGAGCATAATTCTGCGTAGTTCCCATTGATGCAGTTATATAAGAGAGATAGCCTACTTTGCCTGAAATACTTAATCCAGGTGTTAGGAAAGACATATCTAATTTTAATCCAAATTGAGAATAAATATTTGTATTCGTCTGATTATAATAGCCACTCCGGTTTAACATACCGTAAGGTGATTTATCCATTCGTTCAGTGACTGTTACTTCCCCGCCCGGATCAATTACATTTCCTGCATCATCATAAATTGGAGGTGTTACAGGGCCATATAATGTAGGAGGCGCCATAAATAAGGCTTCATAAATTTGTTCATTACCACTTTGTGTATTACCAAAAGGGTCATGTCTCTTTTCAATATTCCCAGCCATATTTAAGTGACCGCTTAAATATTTGTTTAACTTGACATCGACATTGGCTCGAACATTTAATTTATATAATTCGTTATTTGAATTATATTCCGTCTGATCTGTTTTCCATAATCCACCTTGCCGTGTCAGATTAACATTCGTATAATACTGAACCTGATCAGTACCACCAGTAACACTGACACCAGCTCTCTGCATTTGTGAAATATTACGCATAAACATTGAACGCCAATCATTATTGGGATACAAAGGATTATTACCTGCCTTAAATTGTTCTATTTGCTGATCTGTAAAATAATAATTAGAACCTAGCCCATCATTATAGGCCGCTTGATTACGCAAAGTCGCATAAGTAGCAGAATTAATAAAAGTAGGTTTCGTTATTGCCTGTTGTAAAATTTCATCTACCATAATATCCACTTTAGGCTTTCCTTTTATACCTCGTTTCGTCGTGATAACAATAATTCCCCGCGCACCTTGGATTCCATATAAAGCTTGTGAAGCACCATCTTTTAAGACAGAAATCGATTCAATATCCATAGGGGAAATACGATACAACAAATCATGAGCATAGTTATCATAATAGATACCATCAATAACTATTCCAGCGCCAGTCCCATGCATAGCCGAATATCCACGAACATATAAACTAATATCTTCAGATGCTGGTTGCCCAGAATTCTCAACTGTTAACAAGCCTGATAATCGACCTTCCATAACACCCTGCAAACGAGTATATAATGATTTCTCTAAAGTTTCCCCCTTAGCTACTGATATTGAGCCTGAAAATGTCTCTCTCTTTTGAGTTGTATGCCCTAAATAAAGGGTTTCATCCAAACGTTGAACATCTTCCTGCATAACAACATTAAATTCTTCACCAGCATACTTCAATGTTTTATAACCTAACAAAGAAAATGATAACATTTCATTCTTGTCTGCTTGAATTGCAAACCGACCAGATACATCTGTAATACCTAAGTTTCGCCCTTGAGCAGAGGATATAATTACACCTGACAAAGGCTGACCATATATATCTTTTACCGTTCCTATTATTTGTGATGCCACTTGTTGAGCTTGAAGATAATAAGCAAAGCTTAAGCAGCCCAGAACGACTGTCACTATCTTTTTATTCATAATCGTATTCTTACTAAAATTAACAATTTATTACCATCCAGGATTTTGCCAGTTTTCACCAGTAATTGCCAAAACATTATTAACCTCATTGAGAGGAATAGCAACTTTCAAATACTTATTTGTATAGCATTGCCGTTCATTTCCATTCACTTGCATTCGTCCATATGTATATGAACCATCTTCATTTCGAGTAATTTTAGCAGCTGTCACCCAACGATCGGTTTTAGCTAAGTCACCGTTTGGCTTACTCCAACGACGAACATCAAAATAACGAAAACCTTCTAATGCCAATTCTACTCTTCGCTCATTGTGAATACGTAAACGAAGCTGATCTTTGGATAGAGTAGTTGGCAATTCAGGCATGCCTACTCGAGCACGAATCTCATTCACAGCATCTCTTGCTTCGTCTAAATGATTTGCCTCACAAGCAGCTTCCGCAAAATTCAAAATTACTTCTGCCAACCGGAAAGCTTTAAAACGAGCACCTACTAAAGTATTATTATTTCCACAAGTAGGATGCAGAAATTTACGCTCATAATATCCTGTTCTCGTCACAGCCCTACCGCTACTAGCAGTTCCTGTTTTAGGTTCCCCTACCCATGTAGCTATAATTCGTGTACGATTTCCCTTTGGCGCTGGATAATTTTCATAGCATCCTGGTTCTTCTTCGAATTGCCAGTAAGCATATCGTTTTGAGCCATTATAATAAATCGATGCATAAAAACGAGGATCTCTATTTTCATACGGATTCTGCGGATCATAGAGAGTATTATCTTGATTATAATTAGGTATCAGATGAGTTTCTTCATCCTGATAAGGTTTCTCCAAATTTAAAATAGGCTGACCATCTATGGTTTCATAACTGTCTACCAGCTCCTGCGAAGGGCAAGTACCCGTCTTATAACCATCTTGAGCTCCTATTCCATCAATATTCCATATATTTCCCTGCGCATCAGCCGTCTGATATATAGTTTCCTTATCTGATGGCGTGGCAGAATAAGCTGCTGACTCACAAAAATATTCATGATATAACGCAGCATATTCATTAGGGACATATGCAGTTTCTGCATAATACACATTTGGAATGTTCAACTGTTTATATAATTCATATCCATTGTTACGTAAATTCTCCAATGATTGCTTAGTTATATTATAAGCTTCTTGCCAATAATCATTTCCTTCATTATATAAAGGACTTGCTGCATACAAAATCATACGTGCCTTGATTGCTTCCGCCAATGCTTTGGTCACACGACGTTCCTCACTACTCGTAGTAATACGCCACGGTAATTCAGAACTAGCCAATGCCACATCACAATCTTCTATAATAAATTTTACGACCTCATAATAAGAAGATCTAGTGACTGATGAGAAATCTTGATCAAAGTCATATGGTTCACGAATAATCGGCAATCCACATCCAAACCAACGTAAAAGTTCAGAATAATAGAATGCTCTTAATAAATGAGCTTCAGCCCGCCAACGGTTTCTATTTGTTTCAGAAGAAACAATTGCATCATCTATATGAGTTATGAAATAAGAGCAATTCCGGATCATTGCAAAATAATTAGTCCAAAAATTCCCCATATTACCTCCATGATTATTATCAGAATTCCAAACCGGATGAGATGATGCTGTCGCACTTCCATTGTACAACAGTGCTGAACCTGCCCAGTTAACATCTAAATCATCAGCATCCCATGCTTCATCACTCCAACAAACAGGCCCTCTACTCCAAAAAAAGTATCGATCTCCATAAACAGGCATATAACGATAACATGTATTTAAATAAGCCTGAACATATTCATTATTTTGAAACACCTCTTCTAATGAAACCTTTCCTCCAGGAGCTTGATCTAAAACATCAGAACAACTTACGCTAAAAAAAGCGACTGCCAATAAAACGATATATTTATGTATTTTCATAATCCATCAAATTTTAAAAATTGATATTACAACCTATATTGATATTCTTTGTTATCGGATATCCATAAGGGTTGCTTTGTTCAGGATCAAGATGCGTACTGCGCAGAGCATCCCATACAAATAAATTTTGTCCACCGACATAAACTCTGAATTTACTAACACCTAACGATCTCAACCAATGAGCAGGAAGAGTATAACCTATCTCTAAATTCTTCAAACGCAAAAATGATCTATTTTGAATAAAGAAGTCGTTTGCCTGATGACTTGTAGAGGTACGTGTTGAAAGTGCCGGATAAGTAATTTCATCTCCATTTTGCCAACGTTCTTCAGTCCAAGCATTCCATGTCCAATCATAATATGTTCCATTCCTTACATTTTCAAATACTCCTTGCCCATTATAATACATAGAATAGCGTCCTACTCCAGAAAATAAGACATTAATATCTATTCCTCCATATTCAGCCCCAACAGTAAAACCATAAGTAATCCCTGGTATTGAGCTGGAATACCCTATAGGAACTTGATCTCTATCATTAATTACCCCATCTCCATTTTGATCAATATATACAAAATCACCTTTTCTTGGTGTCCCAAAATCATAGCTTGCATAATTAGCTATTTCTTCTTCTGAAGTAAAATAACCTTTACCAGGAGAATTCCAGTCAATAGCATATCCCCAACACTGTCCTAAAGAAAAGCCTTCTGTACGATATCGATAAACATAATCCTCTGTTCGTTGTGGTTCATCAAATTCTATTACTTTATTCTTGTTAAATCCAAAATTTCCTTTCACAAAAAAGCTAAAATCACTATTAACTTGCTTATTGTAAGAAATTTCAAGATCAACACCCTGATTATGAACTACACCCATATTTGCCTTAGGTATATTTCCACTCGGAACTCCTTGAAAATCTGGAATACTTTGACGAGAAATTAAAATTTGTGAACGATTTTCCCGATAGTAGTCAATTGACATATTCAAACTTTTAAAGAATTCTAAATCAACACCTGCATTATATTTAGTTGCTAATTCCCAAGTAATATTAGGATTCCCCAACAAGCCTTCATTTACAGAAAAACTACCTAAACCTCCAACATTCGAGGCTCCGTTTAAGGTTATATTATCTTGGTATAAAAAACGACTACCCCCAATCTGATCATTACCAACTTTTCCCACAGAAAAGCGCAGTTTCATATGGGTCAAATAATTATTTCCTTTCAAGAAGTCTTCATTACTAGTTACCCATCCAATAGAACCTGCAGGGAAAAAACCAAAGCGTTTTGTAGGTGCAAATTGCTCAGAACCATTATAACCAATATTTACTTCTGCTAAATATCGATCATCATATGAATAGGTAGCACGTCCTGATAACCCGACAATATTATAAGGAATTTCTGCAGATTCCGATTCCCAGTAATCACGTTGAAACAGAACCATACCTGTTACAGCATGACGTCCAAACTTTCGATCATAATTCAATGAAGCCTGTGCATTGATCCGATAATTTGAGCTATAACTCCTACTTAATGACAATTGAGTAGCATTTGTATTATGTGGTGTATAAGTCAGGACGTCATTATCATAATCAACAGTTGCATAATAAGAAATTTCTCTCTTTGTTCCATTTAATACTGTCGAAGAATATGTATCATAAGATATCATACCCTTAATACTCAAGCCCGGTGTGATTAAAGAACTTAAATCCCAATTTAAAGCCAATTGCGTATTCAAATTATTACGAGTCTGCGTATAAAAACCATAACGGTTCATAATTTCATAAGAAGTACGATCCAAATAATCCACATCAACCAATGCTCCATCCTCTACTCCGAACTCCGATATAGTAGTTGGGCCTGGAGAGATTGGAGTAATCGTTAATGCTTGATATATTAAGTCTGTCATCATATGATTAGAACTTGAATAGATTCCTGGATCGACTGCCGGCATATTTACTTTTTCTGTATAAGAACCTATTTTTAATTCAGCTTTAAGGCTTTTAGCTAAATTAAAATCTAAATTAGAACGAAAGCTCCATCGATTCATCCATGAAGATGGATCATAACCCAACTGGCTCTCCGGCTCTGTATTCAAGTTTCCTCCTTGATGGATATATCCTGCATTGAAGAAATAGGTTACAAAATCTGTTCCTCCTGAAACATTAGCGTTTATACGTGTTTGAGGAGTATATTTTTTTATATATTCCCTATAAAAGTCATTATCGCAATACATATATTGACGCATCTTAACCTGTTTTGCATAATCAGGAGAAGAAGGATCAAGACCAAAAAGAGGATCGCGATATTTTTGGATTATTGCATCTGTATATTCAGCAGGTAAACCGTCATTCTGCAAAGCTTGATTACGAAGAGCCATATAATCCCAAGAATGTAAACGAGAAGGTTCTCTTGAAAAAGAAGTCCAACTCTCATCAATACTAGCAGATAAATGAGGTTTCCCTTTTTCTCCTTTCCGAGTAGTAATCATTAATACACCATTTGCTCCACGCACCCCAAATACGGCCGTTGCTGAAGCATCTTTTAAGACAGAAACACTTTCCACTTCATTCATGTCAATGGTTGATATATTACTACGCTCCACGCCATCAACTAATATTAGCGGACTTTGTCCATTAGTTGTTGCAGCTCCACGCAGAAACATAGTAGCTCCATCAACACCAGGCTGACCTCCTCCTGCTTGAGTAGAAGATAAACCTGTAATACGACCAGCTAATGCATTATCCAAACGAGTTGTGGAAGTTTTTTTCAAATCATTTGTGGTTACAGCAGAAATGGCCCCTGTAACAGATACCTTTTTTTGAGAACCATATCCCACAACTATAACTTCATCCAAAGTTTCTGTATCTTCTCTTAACGTAATACTTATGTCCTTTGTTTTAGTTATTTTTACCGTTTGTGACATATACCCTATATATGACAATCGAATCGATGCTCCAGGATTTATTTCTAATACAAAATTTCCATCTATATCAGTAATAGTCCCGTTTGTATCATTTCCAACTTCAACTATATTTACTCCAATCAATGGAATCCCCTCGCTATCTACAACTGTTCCTTGTATGGACACTAATTGTTGCACTAGTGTCCCAAGAAAAAATTAACAGTCTATTTTCACTCTATAAATTGAGGAGTAAACTATCAAAATGTCAATTAACATCATCGAAGAGTGAAGGCCAAAGATAAGATTGATTGGCTTCTTCTTTTACGGAGTCTCCATATCGATCTAATACGTCTTTAAGTGGTTGCCTTTCAAAGAGAGAGACACTCAAAACTCTCAATAGTTCATAAGTTGTTCCTTTAAAACCATACAGTGCTTTAGCTAAAGCAACCAGGCAATAAGCGCTAACAGCTACATAAATCTGTATACTTACGGCATTGGCGGAAGTCCCATAAAATCGGGTAACATATAAATGTTGTTTTATCCATCTGAAAAACAGTTCTATGTTCCAACGGTTTCTATAAGACTCTGCAATGGTCATGGCCGGTAGTTGAAAATTGTTTGTGAGAAAATCCAATACCTCATTTCGTTCCATACTGTAATATTGAACTAGCCTTAAATTTCCCGGATAACCTTTTCTAGCCCATCTGTTGGAAAAAGAAATTTCCTTGTCTCCGTATATAGGAGCTACTGCAGCTGTCAGCTCTTTAATCACTGAATAAGACATTCCACGTTTCCTCCTCACTACAAAATAGGCAGAAATAGAATCGATCTCTTTCATACTGGCTGTTTTGATATAGGCTTTATCGAAGACGTACATACCTCCTTTACGGTATGGATAATTATCCATGAATGTCTGATCCCGTTCTTCATGACCGGTTATAAGGCATAGAACTGGTACTTCACGTAAAATATCATATAGCGTATGAAGTTTTATCCCGCCACGTCCTCTTTGGGGAACACTCCAATTAAATTTAGTCAGATCCAAATATACCGTAGAGGAATCTACAGCAAACAAGCCTGACAGATTAAAACCATCAGACAGGGTAAACAATTCTTTTTCTTCTGTTCCTACCTGAGACAGAGTGATATTCATTACCTTTTGTGCAAAATCTCTGTATATGGAAACTTCACGTGTGGCATTTGCATGCGAGAGATTGTTACGAGATATATTTTTCCCCATACCTAAGCGATAGAGTTTATCCTTGTGAGCACGTAAACTACTTTCTATATCCCGTAAACTTTCACGTCCGGTCAACTGTGCCCACAACATCACCAGAAAATGATTCCAACAACTGTATGTCTTCATATAACTATTCCCTTCATGTTTTTTTACCAGGTACTCAAAATGATCCCGAGGTAAGAGTGAACATAGCTGATTAAAAATGTAAGCAACTTGAGCCATATCTGTAGCAATTTGTTATTGCTGTTAAGATAGACGCAAGAAATCAATTTTAAAATCCTCCGACTGTTTTTTTCGCTGTAAATACATATTTATTAGCTTCTTATAAGCTATTGTTAATTTTTTCTTGGGACACTAGTGCTACTGGATATGCTTCATCAATAACTTTATAAAATTGCTTAAATGTATTGTCTGTATTCATTTCTCGACCACAGCATGCTACTGATATTTGCCCACTAACTATAGGAAAGACCTTTTTGTCATATTGTATATCATCCACTTTATAAACACGACGAGAACCGTCAAGGAAGAATTTAAAAAGAGGAGGTCCTTGCATAGCATTACGAGCCAAAGTTCTCATATCTCTAGCTTTTGGATCACGTATCCTTTCTGCGTATTCTTTCATATTGATATAAGAATCTTCTTGTGAAGAACCATAATCAATATTTGGGGCAATTGAATCATCATAACAATATTTAAATGAGGTAAAACATTTCCCATTTGTTTCACGTGCTATATAATCGAGTATTTTTCCCATTTATACTAATAAATTTTAGTGTAAAGGTAAATAAAAAACAATGATAAAACATCGTAATAACCTCATAATTAGTTATCATTACTTACTATTAACAAAAAATCAATATTAATTTATCATAGACAACATAAAAACTCTCTAGATTAATCAAGAAATACCTTATAATATTTTTATTCCCCCGAAAATACTCCATGCACACTCCTTTGGGATTCTCCACACCAACCTTAGAACGAGGGATCAAATATATGTGCACATGAAAAACCGATTGGTCTGTTCCGTTCACTTTTTCAGCATATAAAATCCGTTCTCAAACGACTAAGAGCGAACAACTGTTTGACGGTTATCAGATGTATCAATCCACGGACGTAAAAAACGGAAAGGTACATTCATTTGTAAGAAATTTAATCGTTTTCTAACATCAGCTTTTTGAACAAGTTCGTGTAACAAATCTGTCAAATTGCGCACACTGATATTGATGAGTATATTATAATTCTTTTGTTTAACTGCATTTTTATCGCTGATCAAGAAAAAAGGGTGAATGGATAATTGTGGAACCAAAAGAAATGAAGCTTTAAAAATTATCCTTGCAGCCATTTATTTCTTACAAATTAATAATTCATCTAACTGGCGTTGGAGATCAGAAGCAGATTCTGTAGAAGAGTTTGTTGATGATTCCAATGCCTTTTTGTATTTCAGATATCTTACAAGGGTTTGATTTATAGCCGGGTCATTGAAAGACAACGAAATCTTGTTTGTTACA
>OKSX01001645.1_pt1 | contig 10680 bp, 13 predicted proteins | sample 1606391 | NCBI WGS metagenome assembly OKSX01 (sample SAMEA3879578, study PRJEB24766) | human gut metagenome | biome: human-associated habitat; feature: feces | place: USA | collected 1985/1987
GAGGCGGTTTGTCAAGGGGAATATATAAAATTTTTACATATTCGCTGTCATGTCATCATCTGTGTTTATTTCAGGGCTTTTCCGGAACCGAATGCGTCGCCGACTTTGTCGCCCATGGCGAGATAGGTGTTGTTGACCGGGTCGAAGGCGATTGGTTTCAGTTTTTTCGGGTCGATCTTTCCGTCGGTCAGAACGCTCTCGTCTGCGCAGACGTTCACGATCTCGCCGACGAGGCGGCAGCTCTCCGGGTCATAGCTCACGACGCGGCAGGAAACGGCGATGGGCAGTTCATCGATGCAGGGCGCGTCGACGAATTCGGACTTTGTGGCATGGAAGCCGGCGCGGGCGAACTTGTCCGGCACCTGATTGCCGGACACCAGCCCGACATAGTCGCAGGCGGCGACCTGCGCCGCCGTGCCCATGCTGACGGTAAACGCGCCGCGGGCCAGCAGGTCCTTCACCGTGCGGTGCGACGGGCTGACGCAGAACGAAAGCTCCTGATCATCGCTGATGCCGCCCCAGGCAGCGTTCATGGCGCAGGGCGTGCCGTCCTCGCCATAGGCAGCCAGAATGAACACCGGCTGCGGATAAATGCTTGCATGTGCGCCAAAATTCTTTCTCATAAAGAAAAGCACTCCTATTCTATTGAAATATCAAAACTCGCAGAGCAGGCAGAAGCTGCTCCGGCGGCAGGCCGTCGGGCGGCTCGGCCAGCAGCGCCCACGCAGCCCATGCCGTGGGCACCGCCGCCGCAAGGGCAAGCCCCGGCAGCACCAGAGCCGGGCATGTATGGAACCCGCTGCCCGGCGGCAGTGTTGCCGCCGCACAGACAGCCTGCGCGGCCCACAGCTCCCACAAAAGGGTGGTCCAGCGGTGCTTCATGCACATCACCTCCTGTTTTCCACAGTTTACTGCAGTGCGGTGGAAAAACAGGGCGAAGAGCGGCGGACAAAGTAACGATGTTCTGGTGTATTTCTTCTTCAGTTCTGGTCATGGCTTTTCCCTGCCCAGCTGCACACCACACCGCACACAAGGCTGGTGGTGATGCCCGCCGCAGCAGCGGTCAGCCCGCCGGTGAGGATGCCCACGGCCCCCTCCTCGGCAAGAGCGGTGCGGACTCCCTTTGCCAGCAGATGCCCAAAGCCCAGCAGGGGCACGGTGGCACCGCAGCCTGCAAACTCGGCCAGCGGGGCATACCACCCGATGGCGGAAAGGACAACGCCCGCCGCCACGTATCCGGTCAGGATGCGGGCCGGGGTCAGGCCGGTCAGGTCGATGAGCAGCTGCCCCGCCGCGCAGATGGCCCCGCCCACGCAGAACGCCCAGAAATAATTCATGCCGTGCCTCCTTTCTGCGGGGCGCGCAGCTCCACCAGATGGGTCACCGCAGGGATGCTCTCCTTCTGCAAAAAGGTCGTCTGGCTCATCAGGGCCCCGGTGGCTACGAACAGCACTCGTTTCTGACTGCCCCGGCGCAGGCGCGGCAGGATATGCCCGCACAGCACCGCTGCGCAGCAGCCCGGGCCGGAGCCGCCGCTCTTCACCCTCTGCTCGTTCGGGTCAAACAGGATGCATCCGCAGTCCACATGGTTCCGGACGAGCAGGCCCTCGGCGGCCAGCAGCTCCCGCAGCAGCTGACTGCCGGTCTGTCCAAGGTCGCCGGTATAGATGCAGTCGAACTCCTGCGGCTCGGTGTTGGTATCCTTGAAATAGTGCAGCAGGGTCGAAGCCGCTGCGGGAGCCATGGCGGCACCCATGTTGTTGATATCCCGGATCTGATAGTCCTGCACCCGCCCGAAAGCGGCGGCGGCAATGCGGGGGCCGTCCCCCTCCGGCTGCAGAAGGCAGCACCCGGCAGCGGTGGCCGTCCACTGGGCCGTGGGCGTGCGCACAGCCCCATAGCTCAGGGGCGTGCGGAACTGCCGTTCTGCCGCGCAGAAGTGGCTGGACGCCATAGCCAGCAGCGCCCGGGCCGCACCGCTCTCGCACAAGGCAGCCCCCAGCGCCAGCCCCTCGGCCATGGTGCTGCAGGCCCCGAACAGCCCGGCAAAGGGCACGCCCAGCTCCCGCATGGCGTAGCTGGACGCCGTGCACTGGGCCTGCAGGTCCCCCGCAAGGGCAAGCTGCACCTTTTCCTGCGGGAGCGCCGCTTTTTGCAGGCAGAGCCGCGCGGCACGCAGCTGCAGGTATGTTTCCGCAGCTTCCCAGCTGGACTGGCCAAAGCGGTTGTCTGCGCTCAGTTCATCGAACTCTGCAGCCAGCGGGCCTTCGCCCTCTTTTTTGCCGCCCACTGCCGCCCCTGCAGCAATGACCGGCGGCGTCTGGAACAGCAGGGTGTCCCCGCACCGGATCGACATAGGCAAAATTTCTCCTTTCCGGCAACAAACGCAAAGTTTTATGGTACAATACAGACATGCCGCAATTTGTCGGCATGCTGACCCGTTTTTATAAAAGGGCGGGCATCCCCAGCGTGTCCAACACCCACAGCACCGCGCCGTACACCACCGCCGCCAGCGTACCGTATACGATGACCGGCCCGGCGATGGTGAACATCTTGGCCCCGGTGCCCAGCACCCGGCCCTCGGCCTTGAACTCGATGGCCGCGCTGACCACTGCGTTGGCAAAGCCCGTGATGGGCACCAGCGACCCGGCCCCCGCCTTTGCCGCCAGCTTCTGATACCACCCCAGCGTGGTAAGCACCGCCGAAAGGGCGATCAGCGTGCAGCTGGTCAGGGTACCGGCAAGGTCGGCTTCCATCCCCATGGCAAGATACCGCTGGCGCAGTATCTCGCCCAGCAGGCAGATGCCGCCGCCCACGCAAAAGGCCCACAGACAGTCTGTTCCCAGAGGTGAGTGCGGCCCCACACGCCGCACCCGGCGCGCATATTCCTGTGCTGTCATCTTCATATCCTGCTCCCTCCGGGCATAGTCTGCCCATGGGATGCCCATTCTATACACAATGGTACAACCCCGCCGGAAAGGAGGCTTTCCATGCATCCAACTCCCCATCACCGCCATTCTCTGCGCCCGGCTGCGCGCCGTTTGCTTGCTTTCACCCTTGCGGCCTGCGCGGCTGCGGGCGGAGTCTCTTTCCTGCTCAGCCGTCATACCGCCGTTTCCAGTGCATCGGCGGCTTCCGTCAGCAGTACAGCAACCGAGACCGCTCCTGCTTCCGGTGCGGCTTCGGCCGTGGAGGAAGAGCCCGGCCTGCTCTCCGCTCAGCAGGCGCAGGCCATGCTGGACGATCCCCGTATGGTGCTGGTGAACCATACCAGCAAGATGCCGGAGGACTACACCTTTACCACCAGAGAATGCGGTTCGGCCACCGCCGTCAATAAGACCCTGCAGACCGAAGCTGCCGATGCCTTTCTTGCCATGCAGGCCGCTGCCGCCAAAGAGGGCGTGACCATCTGGATGCAGAGCGGCTACCGCAGCGTGAAGTATCAGGAAGGGCTCTACAACAAAAAGACCCAGTATTATCTGGACAAGGGGCTGAGCCGGGCCGAGGCCCTGCAGAAGGCCGCTTCCATCGTGAATCCTCCGGGCTACTCCGAGCACAACTGCGGCCTTGCCGCCGACCTGAACAGCCCGGAGCACACCGGCCTTGACACGGGCTTTGAAAAGACGGCTGCCTTCCGCTGGCTGAAGGCCCACGCCGTGGAGTACGGCTTCATCCTGCGGTATCCCAAGGATGCCGAAGCCGTCACCGAGATCACCTATGAGCCGTGGCACTGGCGCTATGTAGGGCCGGAGAATGCGGCTCTCATCCAGCAGAGCGGCCTGTGCCTTGAGGACGCCGTTGCCCTGCTGCAGAAGCTGGCCGCGGGGGAAAACACGGCCGGTTAAAAATCCGTAAAACCGGTGGTCTGCGCGTTGCATTTTGCACGCGGTTATGGTAAGATAACAATAGTCTGCCCTGATGCAGGACCGCTTTGGGCAGCTGCGAGAATGTTTTGAACAAAAGAAGGAATATTTTATGATAAATCGCACAAAAATTATTGCAATCACCCTCACCGGTGCGCTGGCTGCAGCTGCACTGACCGGCTGCGGCGGCAGCAGTTCTTCCGCTGCGCCGTCCTCCGTTTCCACCGCTGCGGCGGAATCTTCCGCTTCCAGCGCCGCTGTGTCCTCTGTGGTGGACAATGCGGAAAACGGCACCGACACACTGGACGGCATCTACAGCACCCTGCTGGAGCAGGACCCCATTTCCAACCAGTTCGAGATCGCAGCCATGAATATCGAGTACGACTTCGGCCTGAAGGCTGAGGACGTGGTGAGCTACAAGGGCGTCAAGAGCAACGACAACGGCGACGCCGGTCTGGTGCTGGTGATGGAAGCCGCCGACGGCAAGGCCGAGGATGTGGCAAACCAGCTGGCTGCCTACCAGCAGGATCAGGTGGCCTTCTACGGCAACTATGCCGAGTTCGCGCAGGCACAGGACAACGTGGAGAACGCCGTCATCGCCTTCAAGGACAACACCGTGGTCATGGTGATCGCATCCAACGAGTGCACCGCTGATCTGGACAGCGCCGTGGACAGCGCTCTGGCATAAACCCGAACCACCCGAAGCCGGTGCCATTTGCGGCATCGGCTTTTTTCGGTAGAAAGCCCTCCCTCACCCGGGATGGCTCCCCCTTGGGGGAATACTGAATCTGTAATTCCGTGTAAAAAGGAGGCTGACGCCTTGGTTTTCAGCACCATAATCTTCCTGTTCCGCTTTCTGCCCATCACGCTGGCGCTGTACTACCTTGCACCCCCGAAGCTCAAGAATACCGTGCTGTTTTTGTGCAGTCTGGTGTTCTACTGCTGGGGCGAGGTACGCTTCTTCCCGGTGATGGTGGCCCTGATCCTGATCAACTATATCAGCGGCCTTGCCATCGAGCACTTTGACCAGCGCCCGGCCCTGCGCAGAGCGTTCCTGCTTGCCGCCCTGATCGGCAGCCTTGGGATGCTGTTCTATTTCAAATACGCAAACTTCGTTCTGCGCAGCGTCAATGCCCTGCTGGGCACCGGCTTTGCCGAGATCCAGGGCATCGGCACCCTGCCGCTGGGCATCAGCTTCTACACCTTCCAGACCCTGTCCTACTCCATCGACGTCTACCGCCGGGATGTGAAGGCAGAGCGCAATATCATCGACTTCGGCGCCTACGTGGTCATGTTCCCGCAGCTCATCGCGGGCCCCATCGTCAAATACCGCGATGTCTCCAGCCAGCTGCACGTATACCGGCACCGCTACAGCCTGCAGCAGATCGAAGAGGGCATGGCCCTGTTCACCTTCGGCCTTGCCAAAAAGGTGCTGCTGGCGGACGCCATCGGCGCTTTGTGGACTGACATCATCGGGGTGGCAGACAGCCCCTCCACCACCTTTGTGGGCCTTGCCAACGCCTCCACCCCGCTGGTGTGGCTGGGCATCATCGCCTACAGTCTGCAGCTTTATTTTGACTTTTCCGGCTACTCCATGATGGGCATCGGCATGGGCAAGATGCTGGGCTTCGACTTCCCCGCGAACTTCAATTACCCGTATATCTCCGCATCCATCACCGAGTTCTGGCGGCGCTGGCACATGACCCTGTCCGGCTGGTTCCGGGAGTATGTATATATCCCGCTGGGCGGCAACCGCAAGGGCCTGAAGCGCCAGATCTTCAACCTGTTCGTGGTGGAGCTGCTCACCGGCATCTGGCACGGCGCGAACTGGAACTTCATCTGCTGGGGCCTGTACTACTTTGTACTGCTGGCGGCAGAAAAGCTGTTTTTGCTGCCCCACCTGCAAAAGGGTAAAGTCTGGCCCCACATCTACACCCTGTTCCTCGTGGTGGTGGGCTGGGCCATGTTCGTGGGCAACGACACGGGTGTAAGCTTCGGCCTGCTGTTCCAGAAGCTGTTCATCCCCTCCGGCGGCGTTTCTCCGCTGTATTTCCTGCGCAACTACGGTGTGCTGCTGGCGGTGAGCGTGGTGTGCTGCACCCCGCTCATTGAAAAGATCTGGGATGTGCTGCGCAGGAACGTGGTCACCCGCTGTGCCGCCATCCTGACCTTGCTGGTGATCTCCACCGCCTATGTGGTGGGCAGCACCAACAGCCCGTTCCTCTACTTTAACTTTTAAGGAGGCGTGAAGATGGACAAGCATTCCAAACGATCTTCTTCGCTCCTGCACTACCCGGTGCTGGTGGTGTTCAGCCTGTTCTTTATTGGTCTGTTCGCACTGGACCTTATTACACCAGACCGTGCCTACAGCGAAATGGAGAACACCACCCTCAGCCAGCGCCCGGCGCTGACCCAGCTTTCCGCCAAGGGGCTGAACAGCTATTTTACCGCCTACACCAAATATGTGAAAGATCAGGTGTTCGGCCGCGATAACTGGATCAGCCTGCAGAGCGTGGTGGAGACCACCCTGCTGCAAAAGGAGCAGAGCGGCGGTATCCTGCTGGGCAAAGAGCACATGATGTTCCCCCGCACCTTCGGCCTGCTGGACAGCGAGAACCGCACCCTGCCCAAGAACACCGCCGCCGTGGAAGCGCTGTGTCAGCGGTACCCGGGCAAGGTGGATGTTCTGCTGGCACCGGCGGCATCGGTGATCTATCCGGAGAAAGTGCCTGCAAATGCGCCGCTGCTGGACGAGGATGCCTACCTCGACCAGCTCTCTGCCGCCGTGCAGGCGGCAGGCGGCCGCTTTGTGGACGTACGGCAGACCCTTGCCGAGCACAAGGACGAATATATCTACTACCGCACCGACCACCATTGGACGAGCCTTGGCGCATACTACGCCTACCAGCAGCTGTGCGGTGCGCTGGGCCTGACCCCCTTTGACCCCGCTGCGCACACCGCTCTGACGGCCGAAAACTTCTACGGCACCCACTACTCCAAGGCCCGCACATGGAATGCAGTGCCGGATACCATCACCTACTACGACCTGCCGAACACCCTGACCATCTGGAATGTGACGGCGGCAGGCCAGCCGACGGACGGCCAGACCACCGGCCTGTACGACACCGACAAGCTGAATGTGTACGACAAATATGCCATGTTCCTGCACGGCAACAACGGCCTGAGCCGCATCGAGGGTAATGGCACCGGACGCATTCTGGTCATCAAGGACAGCTACGCCAACTGCTTTGCGCCCTACCTGACCGCAAACTACGCCGAGATCGACGTGGTGGACTTCCGCAACTACAACTACGGGCTGGATCAGCTGATCGCCGACAACGGCTACGACCAGATCCTGGTGCTGTACAGCTTTGACAGCTTCAAGAGCGACCCGTACCTCTACCGTGCCGGAGTAGCGGGGTAAGCCCGCCTTCTCCCGCACGGGAACACGCCCCTCTGCCCGCCGCCCAGCGCGGTTTGCAGAGGGGTGTATTTTATTGCAGTGCTTTTCCACAAATTTTTCCAGTTCTTTTCGGAAGTCTCTCCAGTTTTTGCGCAGACTGCCCATTCACCTCTTGAAAAAATGCAACGGGTGTTGTACAATGGCGATATAGAGCAGCTGCTCTTCACCGATGGTTCAATCTGGTGTGAACAGTGCATAGAATGTGCTGATACGATCTTTGATTCAAAGGAGTGTTATTATGGAAAACAAGATCATGATGCCTGCTTCCTACAACGTTCTTTCCTGCGAAGAGATGACCTACACCGAGGGCGGTGCTACCTTTACGGAAGCTCTTCTGAACTGGGTCCCGCCCATTGGCTGGTACATGGGTGTTACCGCCATGCGCCGCTACCGCAAGAGCCACCCCAACGACTGGCTGGATACCGGTCTGGATGCTCTGAGCCGCGATATGGATTCCAGTGCGCAGAACATGCTGCGTGATCTGGGACGCATCGTCTGGGTCACCGCGACCAGTGCTACCGGCGTCGGCCTGCTGGTCAATGCTGCCATCGTCCTGCTCTGACCCTGCTCATAAGATCCGTCCGGAGAGACCAAAGACCCCTTTACCCGCGGCCTTTTCCGCCAGAGAGGGCCGCGGGCTTTTCATCAAGCAGAACTAAGAAGTCGGCTGCAAGGGCAATGTGACCAACACCTTCTACCATGTCGGCATGATCTTCTGGAATGCTGCATCGACCATCAGCAGCTTTGGCTTTTCTGCTGTTATGTCTCTGGGCATCATCTACTTCTAACTTTCAGGAGTATCCCAAAGGGCTTTTTGCGGCGGCTCTTCATGAGAAGAGCCGCCGTTTTTATTTCCATACAAAAACAAAGGAGTTTGCTTTATGACGAACACCATTACGTATCCCGCTGCATACCATGTTTTATCCTGTGATGAGATGACCTACACCGAGGGCGGCGTAGGCGTCGTGCAGGCCGTCATGGCCTGGTTCCCGCTGTACGGCTGGTATAAGGCCGTTTCCACCATCCACGATTACCGCAAGGCAAACATCAACTCCAACTGGGTGGAGAACGGCATGAACGCTCTGGTCGTCCACGCTGAAAAGAGCTCTCTGAACACCATCCACGATGCAGGATGCAGCTTCTGGTTTGCTGCATCCTGTGTGAGCATCATCGGTCTGGTGCCCAATGCACTGATCATCTTTGGCTCCTAAGCGTCCCTGTATCTCCCTGAACAAGCCAAAAGCGGCGGCACCTTCCGGTTGGAAAGTGCCGCCGCTTGTTGTTTATGATCCTTCCTGCTCCGGCAGTTCTGTTTTGTCAAACAGCACCCGCAGGTAATCCCTGCGGCCATAGAGAACACGGTCGATAAAAATATTCTCACGCGTAATACGGTAAAACACCATATAGCTTCCGCAAACAAGAAATCTCTCATCACTATTGGCTCCAGAGATCGATGCTAAAGCTGCTCCCATCAACGGATTATCGTTTAGAAGCCGGATCTTTTTTGTGATTCGTTTTATCACCTCCATTGCTGCCTTGGGATTCTCCAAATCAACAGCAATATACGATTTTATTTCCAAAAGATCTTTTTGGGCCGCTCTTGATAATTGTAGCTTATTCATTTGTGATTCCAAGTGATTTCTCCACTTCCTCCACGCTCAGCCAGCCCTCCTCTTCGCCGGAGCGGCGGCCCTTGGCGATCTCGCTCATCAGGCGGATGGTCGCCTGTGCTTTTTCGTAATCACGCAGCTCCACAATGGCGTATTTTCCGCGGCCATTTTTGGTGAGGAACACCGGCGAGCCTTCTTCTACATCGCGCAGCACCTCATTGTAGTTTCTCAGGTCAGAGATCGGTTTGATATTGGGCATGGTATCCACTCCTTTCAGCCTTAGTATACCGCAGTATGCTGTAAAATTCAACGTAAAATTTGCAGCGAATCGTGGCTGCAGCAAAAAAGCGGCGGCACCCTCTTTTTATCTGTCCATACAAAAGCAGAGGCATCCAAACCGGATGCCTCTGCCTGTTTATGGACGTGTTGATTTAGTTATTGAACATATCCTTCAGCTTTTTGAAGAAGCCCTTGCGCTTTTCGTAGTTTTCCTCTTTCAGGGTGCCCTCAAACTTCTTCAGGGCCTCCCGCTGGGTCTTGTTCAGCTTCTTGGGGATCTCCACCTCGCACTTGACGTACATATCGCCCCGGCCGCGGCCGTTCAGATACTGGATGCCCTTGCCGCGCAGGCGGAAGGTGGTGCCGCTCTGGGTGCCCTCGGGCACGGTGTACTCCACCTTGCCGTCAATGGAAGGCACCTGCACGGTGTCGCCCAGCACGGCCTGACTGAAGGTGATGGGCACGGTGACCCACACATCGTAGCCGTCACGCTGGAACACCTCGCTGGGGCGCACCGTGACCATGACGATCACATCACCGGCAGGACCGCCGTTGGCACCGGCATCGCCCATGCCGCGCAGTGCAAAGCTCTGATCGTCGTCGATGCCCATGGGGATGGACACCTCCAGCGTCTTTTTGGCAGCCACCTTGCCCGCGCCATGGCAGACCTTGCAGGGGTTCTTGACCAGCTTGCCCTTGCCGCCGCAGCGGGAGCATGGCTGCTGGGTCTGCATGACGCCAAAGGGGGTGCGCTGCTGACGGATCACGAAGCCGCGGCCGCCGCAGTCCGGGCAGGTCTCGGGGCTGGAACCGGCGGCACAGCCGCTGCCGTGGCACTCGGTGCACTCCTGCTGGCGGGTGATGGTGATGTTCTTCTTGCAGCCGTGCACGGCCTCGTCAAAGCTCAGGGTGATGCGCACCCGGATATCCTGACCCTTGCGGGGGGCATTGGGGTTTGCCTGACGGGACGAACCACCGAAGCCGCCGAAACCGCCGCCAAAGATATCGCCGAAAATGTCGCCCAGATCCACGCCGTCGCCGCCAAAACCGCCAAAGCCGCCCGCACCGGGGCCGCCGCCGTTCTGTGCTGCATAGGCAGGGTCAACACCTGCAAAGCCGTACTGGTCGTACAGCTGGCGCTTCTTCGGGTCCGAAAGCACCTCGTTTGCTTCGTTTACTTCCTTGAACTTTTCCTCGGCGTCCTTATCGCCGGGGTTATAGTCCGGGTGGTACTTCATTGCAAGCTTGCGGTATGCCTTTTTGATCTCGGCATCGGTCGCAGTCTTGGATACCCCCAGCACTTCGTAGTAATCACGCTTTTCCTGTGCCATATCCACTCACCTCTCCGGGAACGTTTGATCCGGGAAACGCCCCGGTTGGTTCCTCGCTCTATAACCAGCAAGAGCCGCTCCGGCAAAACCGGAGCGGCTTTTGCTATTCTACGCGTGCGTCCGCCGGTTTGGCC
>OKSX01001652.1_pt1 | contig 10626 bp, 9 predicted proteins | sample 1606391 | NCBI WGS metagenome assembly OKSX01 (sample SAMEA3879578, study PRJEB24766) | human gut metagenome | biome: human-associated habitat; feature: feces | place: USA | collected 1985/1987
CCGGCTCCACCGCCAGACCGTTGGGGAGCCGCAGCAGCATCCCGCTGTTGCGGTACCGCTCCGGGTCGAGGGCTTCTTCCCGCTTCAGCCGTTCCAGCCACTGCTTCAGTTCCTCCCGCAGGGCAGCGGTCATAAAGATGGTGCGGCAGGAGGCTTCGGTCTTGGTGTCCTTCAGGATGAGGGAGGTCTTGCTGCCCTCCAGCTTGTCCGGGAAGATGCGGAGGATGCAGCCCTTGTCCACCTGCGCCAGCGTGTCCTTCTGCACCCGCTGCATGGAACGGTTGACGGTGAAGGTGCCCATGCCGTTGGCAGCATCAAAGTCGATGTCCTCCGGGGTCAGACCTGCCACCTCCCCTTCCCGCAGCGCACCCACCAGCGTCAGGTGCACCGCCAGATGCAGGATGGGGTCCTCCATGCTGTCCAGCGCTGCCCGCATCTCCTCCACCTCCCAGATGCTGCGCTCTTGGGTGGTCTTTTTGGGCGCTTCCACCGGGACGGGGCTTTTGATGAGGATGCCCCACTCCACCGCCAGCAGAAAGGAATTGTGCAGCAGTTGGTGGACCTCATGGAGGGTAGTGCCGGAGAGGGTGCGCTTCTGCTGCTTGGGCGAGAGGTCTCGCCGTTTGCCGCCCACATACTGTCCGCAAGGGGTCTTGCTCAGGGTGTCGTACAGGGCTTCGATGTGGTAAGGCCGCAGCTTCTGCATCTGCATCTCCCCGATATAAGGGATGATGAGGTTCTGGATGAGGGCCAGATTGGACTGGTAAGTCTTGGGTGCCCACTTGTGCTTGCTGCACTGCTTGGGCAGCCAGTCCATCAGGAACTCTGCTACCGTCACCGTGGACGGGATCAGGAAATTACCGGTCGCCAGCTCATGCTCGATCTGTTTCTGGCGTTTTACCGCCTCCTCCTTGGTGGGAAAGCTCTCCCATTTGTCGCAGCTCTTGCCGTGCTCATCTTCGTAGGTGTAGCGGACGCTGTAAGAGTTGCCGCGCTTCGTAATATATGCCATACTGTTTGCCTCCTCTTATCAAGCTGCCCGGTAGAGCCACGCATCGAAGCTGTCCTTCGGCACACGGATGCTTCCGCCTACCCGCAGGACACGGAATTCGGTGGTGCTGTTGCACAGGTTGTAAGCAGAGCGCAGGCTGATGGCCAGCATTCGTGCGATCTCTTCCACCGTATACACCAGCTTCGTGGTTTTCGGGCTGTCAGTCGGAGACTTGACGGCATTGGTTTGAGTGACCACCTCCATTGTAGTGGGATTCGAGTCCTTTTGCAAGAACTTATTCGTATAATCGGAAGATTGCACATTCTCGTACATTTTATTACACATAGGCATTGCTCCTTATTTATCATGGCGCACCACAGGCTCCTGTGTGCGGTCCTCATAGAATCGAATGACCTCCGGCGGGATGCTGTCCAGCGTTTTCAGGGCGGCTTCATAGTCCTGCCGCAGCTTGGCATCCTCCAGACGCTTCAAGACGCTCCCTTCCTTCGCTTTGTCCAGCGAGGCAGAGAGCGTCTTGTTCTTCTCTTTCAGCTTTTCGTTTTCGGCGGCGGTCTTGGTGAAGGCTACGTTGTACTTTCGCAGCTGGTCCTTCATCCGTGCTACGTTGGGGATATAGCTGTCAAGCACCTTGCTGATCTCCGCCGCACGGCTCTTGCCGTTGAAGGGATTGATACCCACCAGCAGGGCATCCAACTGCTCCTTCTGCTTGGTCAGTTGGGTCATCTCCTTGAAGATGCGGGGCGGGATGTGCTCCCGCCCGGTCTGGCTGGCACTTTCGCCACGTTCCAGCTCCGGGTACTGCTTGACCATGTGCTGCCAGAACTCGTCCTGCCACCTCACAAGATTCTTTCGGTTGCCGATGATCTCCTTGGCGCTCAGCCGTCCGTCTGCGGTCAGTGGCACAAAGCAGAGGTGCAGGTGGGGCGTTTTCTCGTCCATGTGGACAACAGCCGAGATAAAAGTTTGGGCGTTCTGCTTGCTTTTCAGAAACTCCAAGGCATACTCGAAATACGCCTTGATCTCCCGGTTGGTCTTATCCTTGAAAAACTTCGCGTTTGTGAAGCGCAGCGGAACAACGAAAGCCCCAGTGGGGCTTTTAAGTGACAGAACGGTCTTGCGACAGCAAGATGGAGGGGCCTTGCCCCGACAAGTTCTATATTGGACTTTCATAGATCACGCTCCTTCTTGGGGTGTACAAAAAATCTGTACGGACTTCTTCCGTGAAAAAATGCACTTTTTACGGGCAGGGGTGGACAAGCGGCTCGATGCCTAAAAAAGTAATATCAAATGATAGACAACAGGAAAAAGTATGTTAGAATGATAAAAAACGGTTTCTTTGGAATGTTGCAGAGGTACAGAATATGGAATTCGATCATAACGGAATGATTTATTTCGCATTAAAGGAAGAATCTGGCCAAGTGGTACACATCTCTGAGATGGTGGAAAAAGATAGAGGAAAGGCGTGCGAGTGTATTTGTCTCTGTTGCGGTCGTCCATTGGTTGCTAAATTGGGGCGAGGAAAAAGGACGGCGCATTTTGCACATTTGGCGGAAGAAGGAAGAACAACGTGTTCAGCAGATGCAGCAAATGAAAGTGGACTTCATAAAATAGCAAAAGAAATCGTTTGCAAGAGTGAATACATTTGGCTGCCCCCAGTGACGATATCGGAACAAAATGATCCTGATCGCAATGTGGAGGACTATAAACAGCAAGAGCCATTATTGTTGGGAGAAAAGTTTAAGCTTCACTATCAAAATGCTAAAACAGAAGTGCCATTTGATGGATTCAAGCCCGATGTTTGCATTTTTCGAGAGCGAAAAAATATCCTTATTGAGATTGCTGTAACGCACTATGTTGATGCAGAAAAATATAGCAAGATAAAAATGGCGCAGATGCCAACAGTAGAAATCAATATCGCTGATTTTATAAAAGACTATAAAGCGGAAGAAACAGAATCGATAAATGATTTTGAGAAAAAACTGAAAAATGCGATAATAGACAACATTGAAAACAAAACGTGGATCTATCATCCAAGCGAAAACGAAGGAATCCAAAAACTCTGTGAGCGAAACCGAGAACTTGAAAAAGAATTTCAACAAAATCGCACAAGGATACTGAAGGAGCAGGAAGAACGGAAAAAGCGGGAGGAACAGCAGGAGAATTGGATACAAGAACAGCAAAGGCTCCGGGAGCAGATCGATGTTGAAGTAAAGCGGCTTCACATGGATGAACCGTATTATTTGAACTGCAAGGCTAAAACCAAAGGGGCGGATACTGCCGTTCTGAATTGCATCAATCGTCTGGGAATCTGCAATCTGAGATTTAAGACGACGGATGAGATACCCTTCTTTTTGAACATCCCAGTCTTTGGAGAGATCGTCTTTAATTGTGACCGGAGAATCTGGCAAACGATTTTATTTGAAAAAGTGTTTTATCGATGGCAATATGACGATGTGAATAGTGCGAGAATATATTGCTATTTTGCGGGCCGTCGGGAAGGTCTGTTGAATCAAAAGTTTGTCTACATTTGGAAAAAGCAAGGAAAACCCCAATTTCCAATCAAGGAAGATCTTCTCCGCTGTGCAATCGAAGAATACCTTGTACATTTGTCAGCACTTGGCTTTATTGATATTCGGTATTATTTTTACCCACATTCTGGATTGGATCACAGAATCATGCACAGTTCATTAAAACCGCAGAGAAGAAACTATGCGACCTTCTTAGAAGAGGTGCTGATGGAATTTCCAGACACCAATAGTCCTTTTCAATATATACAGGAAAAATGGATTCGCTTAGGAAAAGAAATGGAGTTCATTCAAGACCTCGATACTTAGAAAGCTCAAAATCTCTCCTTTGGTCAAAGGTTTTGGCACGGATCGATCGGAGGTGCGACCATGAACATCAAGCTGACACTGGGAGAATGGCTCAAAGACCTGCGTGTGGAGCGGCATCTGAAGCTGGAAACGCTGGCAGAGTAGGCGGGTCTGTCCAAATCGGCGCTGTCGAAATACGAGAGCGACGATGTGACCGACCTCAGCATTTATGCCGTGACAACGCTGGCTGAGTTCTATGGCGTGACCACCGACTACCTGCTGGGTGTGACGGAAAACAAAAAACGCCCAGATGCAGTCCTTTCGGACTTGCATCTGAGCGATGGCGCAGTGGACGTATTAAGGAATGGAAAATTCAATCATCGGCTGCTGTGTGAGCTTCTGGAACATCCCGATTTTGCCCGGTGGATGACCGACCTTGAGATCTGTGTGGACGGTCTGGTCAGTGACCGCATCCGGGATATGAATGCCATGGTGGAAGCCACCCGGCAGGAACTGGAAAAGCGATACCATGCCGATGCAGAGGACCTGACCATGCGGACGCTGAAGGCAGCGCAGATCAACGAGGACGAGTATTTCGGGCGGATCCTCTACGATGAGCTGGCGGCGATCTTAAAGCAGATCAAAGCGGCACATGGGACCGATAAGACCACATCGGACGGTGCAGCGATCGAGCAAGCAAAAAAGCAGCTTGAAAATGCGCAGAAGTTTGAAGGTTCTCCGTTGGAAAAGAAGATGAATGTCCTGATGGGACAGATCGGCATCGACTATTCCAAGCTGACGAAAGAAGAACAGATGACCTTGCTGCGAGTGTTCAATAAATCCTCTATGTTAAAGCACCGCACAAAGGCCGGGATGCGGGGCAAATACAGACGCTGATTATTTACCTTGCGGCTTATAGGGAAAAACGCTGCTGCGGCAGGAAGGAGAACGTACACCATTGGTTCCTCTGCAAGCCTGCGCTGGGTGGGCAGAAACCATTAGCTGCCCATCCCCATCCGCGCATCCTTCTGCCGCAGAATAGGTGCTTGCCGGAGCTGCTCACAGTCCCTTTTCCGCATCAGCCGGAACCAAGGTGTAACACACTAGACTTTGTAACCAAAGTCGTGTGCCACGAAACCCCGGCGCGGTTTCTTTGGATTCTTCCGGCTATCGCGTTGCCTCCCGGCTTCAGGCAATAGCAGATGCGGGCGTCAACTCGTACACATGATCGAACTGAGCTTTGCGCTTATCACCAAAACATTCTGGTTGCCACAGCAATCAGGTTTCAGGGCAGAAGACATCTAAAGATGCTGAACTTCTGGATCGATCATACCGTCTTTTTTGAACGGCTTCATTCTAACTGGGGTTGAGGACGGTTAAGAGCCGCAGTACATTTTCCAATTTTCCCGTCGGGCCAGAATACAAGACGATTTGGACGGGAGACACAGTACATTTGATTATAACGCAGCATCCCGATTTTATCCAGATATGCAATATGCTTCGCAACCAACACCTCTTGAGTATCCTGGTGAAGGGGTGACAGATCGTGGGAGCCTTTGCCGCCCCAGTCACCAACTGCACAAACAAGTACATCGAAGCGTTTATCCTGTCCAAACAAACGGTAAAGGTAATCGTACCAACTGTAGTCCTCATCGCCGGCCAGAAGATTACGGCGTAGCGTGATATGGAAGGAGTACTCTTCCGGGGGCAACTTGGAAAGAGCGACCAGATTGTCAATGATGGTCCGCAGGGTTCCTTTGCCAGATACATGGGGCCGAGTCTTGTCATGGTTCCAACCATCAAGTGTAATTTGGTAGCTGGTAATTCCTGCCTGACAAAACTGACGGAACAGCTTTTCGTCCAGCAGATAACCATTGGTGGTCATCTTGGCAGTATACTGAAAGCCATGCTGTTTCTGCAAGTTCTGAATCATTTCAGAGACTTCCAATACAGTGTCTTTGCAAAGGATCGGTTCGCCTCCAAGCCATGCAAGCACAACCTGCTTATGCCGTGGGGCCTGCGCAGTGATATACTCTTCGATCTGATCCAGTGTGTCACGGGTCATACTGGCTGCCGGGTGGTTTTTGTGGCAGTATGAACACTGAAAATTACACCCTTCAGTAGGAATCAGTGTGGCCATGAAGACATCCCAATTGAATTTTTGAGGTAATATTGGCTTGGGTTGAATACAACTGAAATTTTCTCCTAGGCAATCGGAGATGTATCCAGACATCATATATAAGCCCTCTTGATATTGTAGACTAAAATTAGTTGCCGTTCTTTTTTTCTTGAAGTGAAAGCAACCATGCGCTCTTCACAGAAAGACAGATGCCAATTCCAACTACGGTCATAAAAGCACCGAGGATGACAAAACAAGCCGTTGACCCGGCGCTCACCAGTAGTGATGAGCCAAACAGATAAAAAATTTCAGTAACATTGACGCCCATGTTGAAGACGGAAAGCAGCTCGGCGCGATTGTCTTCCCTGCCGGCAGCATCTACAATGCTGTTTTGGACTTCTCCCAGCAGATAGGATGGAATATCCAAAAAAAGCGGAAGGATCAGCATAAATAGGATAGTCCAAACCGGCACATTGACCAAGCCCAACACACCAAGGGCTATTCCACTCAGAATGAAAAACAGTGCCATCATTTGATTATAGTGTTCAGGCTTGGTACGGGCGAGAATCCGTTCGGACAGCAACTGAATTGCAGAATAACCCATAATAATTGCGGCGAGCCAGGTTTCATTGATCCCGCACAACTGCAGCTTCTCCGCATAGAAGAAATTGATCAGAATGCGGCCAATGTTCAAAGCTGCCAAAATCATTAGAAGCATCCATATCTTTTTCTGCTGAAACAACTGCGGATAGGGAATGTTTTTCTTTTGGCGCGTTTCACTTCTGGGCTGCACTGTTTCCTTGGGGATTTTTAAAGAGGTAAAGACAGCAACAAGGTTTGCGGCAATCGTTGCCAGAAGCAGACCCTTGATGCCAATCAGCGTGTACAGGACCGCATAAGCTAGGGTACTGGCAAAAAATCCGACAGTTCCATAATTGGCGACATGTGCAGATTTTTCAGCGTAATGTTCCTTTGAAAACATAATATAAATATAGCCGCTCTGCGTCCCAGAAGAAAAGGAAGCCGCTGTGCCTTCGAGGATAGCCTGTAAAATAAACAGACTATAATTGCAGCTTACATGAGCCAGCAAGAGGCAGGTTCTCGAAATGAGCAGCGCGATCTGGTATAGTACCAACGTGGATTTATAGCCAATGCGATCGGTCAGCTTTCCGAGAGGAATCTCTGTGAGGAGGACCATAGTAGCCATAATTGCTTGCAAAATGAAGAATTGGCTGAGAGAGATTCCTGCAGTGGTTCGTACCAGTAGAGAGACTGGGGAGAAAAACACCAGCCCATTGAGCAGAGAGGTAAGGTCAAGTGCATCTGTTTTCAGCTTTGCGTTCATTTTGATTCACCTCGTTATATTTGGATTTAATATAAGGAATAAACAGTGTTTTCATGAAGTGAGAAAAAACTTCTTCTTCATATGTACAGCACTTTTTGAAATCGATTTGGTGGGACAGCTGACATCCGCCACCGCAGAAGCCACCGATTTTACAATCCTTACACTCCGCATAAGAATTGCAGGTTACAGCGACGGGCCGATAATTTGTTAAATTTTCATAGGAAAAATCAAAAAGGCTGTACCTAGATCTACCAACTGTGCAAGTACAACGATATGTTTTCAGATTCATATCAACATAAAAAACATTACTGGATGACGAAGTGCTCCAACAATAACTATGTGTTTGTTTATGCTCCCGCAAATTCAACTTTAGGCCCATTTTGTCGGCAAAGTTATAGCAGGTCTTTAAAAATGCCGCGTGAACATTGTCCGGGAGAGGCTTGCTTTGAAGCTCAGCGAGAATCTCACTTTCCATCATGATGTCAGGGAAATTTGTTTCATACAAACGATCATCTACTCGACCAATAGTCCACGCAAAGTTTTTATCCTGCAAAAGCTGTAACTTCTTCAAGTCATCCAGTGTATTCCAGATTTCTTTATGATTGTGCCTATCGATATTGGTTCCTAAGTCCACATGGATGCCGTAATGCAGAAGTGTCTTAATACAGCACAGGAGTTTGAAAGTTTCATTTGTATTGTTCCGGCTCGGATCAAGATCGTATCGCGTCATATAATTTAACGCCATACTGTCGATTGTGGGATAAATACCGCTGATGAAGCGACGATTGATGATAAATTTCTTCAAATAATACGAAAGGAAACTTCCGTTTGTGGTGATATGAACAGTGGTTTTGTGCTCTTTGCAAAATTGGAGAATTTTATCAATTACTTTCTCATTCTCGATCAGCAAGGGTTCGCCACCAAATAAACCCAGTCGAACGGTCTTGTTCGGATTTGCTTCCATATACTGTGCAATGATACTTAAAATTTTATCCAGAGTTTCATCACTGATAAGTTTCTTTTCCAAGGTTTTATCGTTTTGCTGATAGCAGTAAGTACAGTGCATGTTGCATTTATACGTAATTGTTAAGATGAAAGTGACTTCTTCGCTTGACTTGTTTGAGTCGGTTTCATCGCTATCCAGCATTTTGTGGTATACTTCTTCGCTCACACCATGGTGGAGGAGATCTTTTGAGATGAGGAAACATCTATTGCTGTACGTATCAACAATAACACATTTTTCGGAATCAACATCTTCTAAATATTTATTTCCAAGGACCTGTGTCAGATCAAAATTCCCCTGTGCGTCTTTGGTTTCCACAAGCGTTCCGTTTTTCAATTCATAAAACATGGTTCCATTATACAGAAAAATCCCAAGAAGCAAACATTTGCTCCTTGGGAAACCGTCACTGATCAGTAGAGGCGGTGCCCGTTGTCATCATCGCAGCTAACGATAACAACCGCGTCGTTTGCCTTCATCTCTTCCAGCTCTTCATTGGAAAAAGTTACGGTATACATTTTCTGTTTCTCCTTTCTTTTTTCAGCTCTGGATGTTTGGTTCATCGCTGTGACTATATTGTAGCAGCACGACGCACTTCTGAACATATCGTACCAAGTTACTTTCAAATAACACAAAACGATAAGTTGGATTCCAATGAACTTATTCCTTTTTGATTTCCAGCTATCAACGACTGGAAAATTAGCTTGATATCCTTTATAATTATAAGAACTCTTTATTCAATCTGGGGTGGTTTCAATGAAAAATGTTTTTCTTGGAGAATATATCAAACAGCGGCGGCTGGATCTGGGCCTGACCCAGGAGCAGCTTTGCGATGGAATCTGTGAACCGATGACCCTTTCCCGACTGGAAAATGGCAAACAGACTCCCAGCCGCAATCGGATCAATGCCCTTTTGCAGCGGCTGGGCCTGCCGGATGACCGCTATTTTGCACTGTTGAGTAAAAATGAGCTGGAAATGGAAGCCCTTCAAAAGGAGATTGTTGCATGCAATGCTAATCATCGCGTGGAGGAAGGCTTTGAAACCTTAAAAAAATTTGAGCAGATTGCAGACCATGACGATCAAATCGCGCAGCAGTTTATCTTACGCTCTAAGGTGTTGTTGGGGCGTTTGGATCAACGATATACACCACAAGAACAGATTGACCTGTTGATGCAAGCAATTCGGCTGACGGTTCCCCGCTTTAATTTGGATGAGATTGAGAGGTTTTTTTATTCGACAGACGAAATCAAGATCATCAATCAAATTGGAATTGCATACTCCGATGATGGACAAAATAAAAAAGCAGCTGATATCTATTACCAGCTGCTGAAATATGTCCGAAAGCATTTTGAAGAAACAATCACTTCGGTTGGTATCTTACCGATGGTTTATTTTAATTATGCCCGTGTTCTGGATTTGTGCGGTCGCTACGAGGATAGCGCAGAATGTGCAGAAGAAGGCAGGAAGGCTTGCCTCAAATATGGGCACTATCAATATTTACCACATTGTCTTGAAATCCAAGCTGAATGCGCTCATTTCATGGGAGATGACAAAAAAAGCGCGGATCTCTATCGTAAATGCTATTATCTGTGCCAGGTCATCGAATACCAGGAAGGATTGGAAATTACCAAAAAGGAAGCAAAAGAATATCTGGGCATGGAATTTGAAACTTAAAGAGCTTCACCGCCCCCCGGAAACGCGTCATATAACTGCATACCCGATTCGTCCGGGTCTTCGGGCTGTTCTGTTTCGGTCACGCCAGTCTGAGGCGTGGGCAAGTCTTCAGGTTCAGCGGCAAAGCAGGGGACAGCCAGCAGACTGGTGGCCAGAACAATAGAAGTAATCAGAGTAAAAAGACGTTTCATAATTTATTTTCCTTTCGTTTTATGTTGTTTTGGTGTTGGCAAAAGGATACCACTACAAGGCAGTACAGACCATATCGTGTCGTGTTGCTTTTTTCTAACATAAAACGATGGGTTTTCCTGAGAATAAGATCAGATGCTTTCCAATCGGCTTGTGATGCAGCAAGTACTAAAATAAGAGGATGGCCACCCAAAACAATGCCGTCAAGTCATTTGTGTGTGAATTGCTTCCGAGTTTCTAAAATTGTCCTGCACGGTTTCTGCACGGAATCTGCACGGTTTCACCCTGTACAATGGTTGACAACAGGTGCAAAATTTACCAGTGGACGTGAAACATGAATTCGGATAAATTACTTATTATCGATAAAATTTTATGTTTTACGGCAGGCGGCATAATGGAGGAATTACCCCTGACTTGCGCTACGAATCAGTAGGCCGGGGGTTCGAGTCCCTTCCATCGCACCAGAAAATGCCG